>FTKW01000054.1_pt1 | contig 57886 bp, 53 predicted proteins | sample 1641051 | NCBI WGS metagenome assembly FTKW01 (sample SAMEA3914813, study PRJEB12502) | metagenome | biome: forest; material: soil | place: Canada | collected 2011-07-07 | depth 0.3 m
AGCCCAGGTGGAAGGTGAAGTGGTTCATGCCGACCATGTGGTCGTTGAAGCTCTGGATCATGAACAGCGTGTGGTGCTCCAGCGTGCCTTGCGGGCGCATGAACGGGCCCAGACCGATGAAGCGGTCGGTCACGCGAAAGCCCAGCCGATCCTGGTAGAACGCCTCGGCCTTCTTGACGTCGGGCACGAAGTAGACGACGTGCGACAGCGAGCGCGGCAGCGTCGGCTCGGCCTTGTCGGCCGCGACGACGTTGACGCCGCGTCCGCCCGGCTGGCCGGGCACGTTGATGCCGACGAAGGGGGCGACGATCGCGCGCCGGCGCGTCACGCGGAACGCGATCGGATAGCCGCCGTCGTCGATCGCGTGGATCGTCTGGTCGTCGTCGGTGGTCACCGTGCGATCCGCGCCCAGGTTCTCGGCGATCGCAGCCAGCGTCGCCGCATCGGCCACGCCGTACAGCGTCTCGCGCAGGTTGGGCGAGGGCGCGTGGGCGGCGGGCAGGCCGGGGTCGTTCGCGTGGCGCAGGATCACGGCCGTGCCGTCCAGAGCCTCGTAGGTGCCGCCGGCGGAGCCATGGTCGATCTCCTTCAGGCCGTAGTCCAGCAGGTACTGGCGGCTCGCGTCCATGTCCTCGACGCCGAAGGTCAGCGCTTCCAATCCGATGATGTTCATGTCTTGTCTCCGTAGGTCGTTCAGTCGGCCATCGCGCGGGTGATGAGCTCGCCCACGGTGCCGTCGTTCTTCAAGCCGATGCGCTCGGCCTCGGGCGTGGCCAGCGGCGGGTAGGCGGCGAACAGGCGCTCGATGAAGGCGTCGGGCTCGTAGCGCACCAGCGCGCGGCGGTCGGCGCCGAAGCGCGCGGCGAGCGCGTCCACCACCTCGGCCACCGTCAGGCGCAGCACCGGCATCTGGTAGCTGCGGCGTGCGTCGAGGGTCGATGGATCGACCGTGGCGGCGTGGATCAGGTTGTCGACGCACGCGCCGACCGAGATCCACCACGCGACCCCCGCGGGCGACACCGGCACCGTGAGCGGCTGCGCGGCGGCCAGGCGCCAGAACAGCTGGCTCATGAACGCGGACATCATTCCTGCGCCGTCGCCCGGTCGCGCCACCACGCCGGGCAGGCGCAGCGAGCAGCCCTGCACCCAGCCGCGCCGGGTGGCGTCGGCCACCAGCAGCTCGCCGGCGAGCTTGTGCACGCCGTAGCTGAGCACCGGCGCCGGGATCGTGGCCTCGTCGACCCGGGCGGGCAATTGCTCGCCGTAGACCGCGATGGTGCTGGCGAACACGAAGCGCGGCGGCGTGGCCTGGTCGCGCAAGTCTTCGAGCAGCCCCAGCGTGGCGTCCAAGTTGATGGCGCGGCCCAGTTCGTAGTTCTTCTCGGCCGCGCCGCCGGGCACGCTCGCGAGGTGGAACACCGCGGCCACCGGCGTGGCGTAAGCCATCGCGCGAACGGCGGTATCAGAGATGCTACCGCCGACCTGGTGCACGCGCGGGTCGGGGTGCAGGCCGTCGAAACGCAGGTCCATCAGCGTGAGGCAGACGATCGGTTGGCCGTGCAGTCCGTGGGCCAGCAGGCGCTTGACGAGCGCCTGCCCGACGAAGCCCTGCGAGCCCGTGACGACGACGTGGGTCATTTGCGGTCTCCCCGGCGGAACGGCAGCGTGGCCAGGAAGGCCAGCTGCTTCGCGCCCAGCATCTTCAAACCGGCGCGGGCCGAAGGCCCGTCGAGCCGGGCTTCCATGGGCATCGTGCCGAAGCTCTTGCCCTTGATCACCAGTTCGTTGCCCACGCGCTGGAGCGATTCGACGTTCATCAGCTCTTCATCGTTCGCGCCGCGCAGCACCATGCCGGCGGCGGCGCCGTTGGCGTTCGGCGCGAGGGTCGCAGGCACGCCGGTGTCGTGCCGGGTGCCGGCGCTGACCGCGTCGAAGTCCATGCTCAGCTTCTCGAACATCTTGATCGCGGTGGCGCGACCGGCGCCGTAGACGCCGCCGCCCGGATGCTGGAACGGACCGGCGAGGAACAACCGGTCGACGCCCGGCACCGTGAACTGGCCCAGGTCGGGCGTCGGGCGGTGGCCGGCGCTCTGGTAGAAGTACGGCGCCACGCCGTGCACGTCACCGCGCATCATGCTGTTGGGGCTGGAGCGCTCCAGGTCCAGCGGGCTGACGATCTTGCGCGCGATGATGTTGTCGGAGGTCAGGTTCGAGACGAACTTGCGGTAGTGAGCCAGCGACAGGTCGCCGATCTCCTCCTTCACGTCGTCCCATTGACGACCGTCGGCCAGTTGATACGGTGCGAACGTGATGCCGTGGAACATGCCGGCTCCGGCGGGCACGCGCGTCTTGTCGCCGATGCTCTCGTCGCCGCCGGCGCACAGGCGGCGCTCGGTGATGCGTCCGCGACGCAGGCCGTCGAAGTCCTCGAGCAGGTCGCCGAGCTTGTCGCTGGCCATGAACTCCAGCATCGTCGCGTAGCCGATCTCGGCGCCGGCGTAGAACTTCGCGTTCTCCTTCAGGTCGTAGTGGCTGACCATGATGGAGAACGGCGCCAGCTTGGCGCGTTCGGCGCGCTGCAGCACCGGCTCGGGCACGCCTTCGACGAACTTGCGCACCACGTGCGGATGGATCGCGCCGATCACGGCGTCGCGCGCCAGCAGCAGCTCGCCGTCGCTCAGCACCACGCCGGTGGCGCGGCCGCCGAAGGTCGTGATCTGCTTCACCTCGGCATTGCAACGCACCTCGCCGCCGTGGGCCTCGATGCAGCGCACCAGCGCTTCGGTCAGCTTGCCGCTGCCGCCGATCGGCTGCGACACGCCGTAGGTGTGGATGATGCCGGGCATCAGCAACACACCCATGCCGGTGCCGAGTTCGTCGGGGCACTGCAGGTTCTCGCTGACGAGGCGCAGCAGGTGGATCTTGACCTTGTCGCTCTCGTACAGCTGGTTGACCAGGTCGAGGCAGTCGCGGTTCATGTAGTCCAGCATCAGCCGGCCTTCGTCGCTGCGATCGAGCATCGCCACCAGCTCGCCCAGCGGCGGCGGCGGCGAGTACAGGCCCGGCATGAACATCTTCAGGACCTGCTGGCTCATCTTGACGAAGCCGCGATAGGTCTCGGCATCCTTCGCGGACACGGTGGCGAAGCTCTCGCAGGTCTTGTCGACGTCCTTGTACGTGAACAGCGCCGACTGGTCGGGGAACACGGTGGCGTGCGGCACCGGCGAGTAGTGGTACTTCAGGCCGTGCTCGGCGATCAGGCCCAGTTCGTCCTGGCGCAGCATCGGGTTGCCCTGGATCATGATGTGCACGCTGGAGTGCTCGTCGTGCCAGTAGCCCGGGGTGTTGAGCTGGCGCGTGGAAACGCCGCCGCCCGGCCAGGCCTTGCGCTCGAGCACCAGCACCTTCTTGCCGGCCTTGGCCAGGTAGGCCGCTGCGGTGAGGCCGTTGTGGCCGGCGCCCATCGCGACGATGTCAAAGGTTGTCATGGCCTCAGCACGCCTCGCGAGCGGGGACGAAGCGATGCTCGATCGCACCGAATACTGACGCGCCATCGACGCCGAACACCTCGAATCGCAACTTGTCGCCGTATCGCAGGAACGGCGTCGTCGAATCGCCGGTGTCGATCTTTTCGACCGCGCGACGCTCCGCCAGGCAGGCCGAGCCGACCTCGCGATGCGACCGGTTTGACACCGTCCCCGACCCGAGGATCGTGCCTGCACGCAGGTTGCGGTTGTAGGCCAGGTGGGCCAGCAACTCGCCAAAGCTCCAGTCCATTTCGCGTCCGTTCGGGTGACCGAATGGCTGGTCGTTGCGATGCACGTGCATGTCGAGGTGGATGCGCCCGTCTCGCCACGCGCTCCCGAGCTCATCGGGCGTGACCGCCACCGGCGCGAAGACCGTGGCCGGCTTCGCATTGATGAGGCCGAAGCCCATCTGCAACTCGCGGAAGAGATGCGTGCGCATGCTGACGTCGTTGAGGATCGCCACGAGCCGGATCTTCGAATGCGCGGCCGCGGCCGTGGAGCCCATCGGAGTGTCTGAAACGACAACTGCGAATTCGCCCTCGAAGTCACCGTTGTCGGCCTCGTTTGGGAAGGGGTAGTCATCGCGCGGTGCGGCGAAGTCGTCGCTCTGGCGCTGAACGAGGATCGGAATGCCTTGCGTCTTCTTCACGGACAGGCCGTGTGCCCGCTCCATGATGTCCCCGTGGTTGAGGAAGGCCGAGGCGTCGACGAACTGGTGCGTGCGCGGCAGGGGCGACATCGCCTGCATGGGATCGAAGATGAACGCGTCGACGACCGCAGCGGCGTTCAGACTCGCATACAGCTTCTTCAGCGCCGGCTCGACTTCCTCCCAATGCTCGATCGCGTGCCGCATCGTGCGGACGACGTTCGACGCATCAACCGCACGCTCCAGATCGCGCGAGACGACGACAAGGCGACCGTCGCGAGTACCGTCTTTGAGGGTGGCGAGTTTCATTCGAGAGTCCAGTTCGGTTCAGGCCAAAGGGCGTCCGCCGTCGACGGGGATCACCGCACCAGTGGTGAAGGTCAGGTGTGCAGCTGCGGCGACGACGGCGGCAGCAACCTCTTCTGGCAGCGTGAGCCGCCCGAGCGGCGTCTTGTCGGCCTGCTCGTCGCGCCAGACTGTGTCGAGCGACTTGACGAACTCCGTGTCCGAGAGTCCCGGCGAGACGGAGATGACACGGATCGCCGGCGCGAGCGCCCGTGCCATCGACTTCGTCATGTTGTCGACTGCTGCTTTGGAGGCGCAGTAGGCGATGTTGCTGCCCATCGCGGTCACGGCGGCGATGGACGAGATGTTGACCACGAGACTCGAGCCGCCGGCCTCACGAGGAGCCGACAGCAGCTTGCACAGCGCCCGAACGGCCGCGAACGTGCCGCGCACGTTGATCGCCATGATCTCGTCGAACAGCGCGTCTTCTAGGCTGTCAAGATCGGGGTGCGCAACGAAACGGGTCATGCCGGCGCAGTTGACAAGCAGGTCGCAGCGGCCGTAACGCCCTTCGACCTCAGCAGCAAGCTTGCGCAGCGCGATCGTGTCCGTCACGGGAGCTTTCAATGCAGCGTGCGCGTGCGCCGCCTTCGGCAGGCTGTCTGCCAGCGCACGTGCTGGCTCTGCGGAGCGGTTGTAGCCGACGACCACCGTCGCTCCCGCCTGCGCGAGGCCTTGGCAGATTGCGGCGCCGAGTCCACCCGCGCCGCCGGTAACGACGGCGACCTGTCCATTCAACGATGACATGGCGAACTCGGTCAGGCCAGTTGCTTGAAGCGACGAACGCGGATGTCCGCCTGCTCCTTGTGGCCGGACATGTGCTCGTAGCCGCACAGCCGCGAACAGACCTCGCCGACAGCGACCGAGGCCTCGTCGGTGAGCACCCGCTGGTACGTATGCGTCTTGATGAACTTGCCGACCCAGAGGCCGCCCGTGTAGCGGCCCGCGCCCTGCGTGGGCAGCGTGTGGTTGGTGCCGATCACCTTGTCGCCATAGCTGACGTTGGTCCGGTGGCCCAGGAAGAGCGCGCCATAGCGTGTCATGCGTTGCAGGAACCAGTCCGGATCTTTCGTCATCACCTGCACGTGCTCGGAGCACAGGCGCTCGGCCTCCTGCAGCATCTCCTCGTCGGTGTCGCACAGGATCAGCTCGCCGTAGTCGCGCCACGAGACGCTGGCGATGGGCGCCGTGTCCAGGCGCGCCAGCACCTTGTCGATGGCGGCCGGCAGTTCGGCGGCGATCTTCTTGCTGCTGGTGATGCAGTAGGCGGGCGAGGTCGGGCCGTGCTCGGCCTGGCCCAGCAGGTCGACCGCGACGAGTTCGGCATCGACCGTGTCGTCGCAGATCACCATTGTCTCGGTCGGGCCGGCGAACAGGTCGATGCCGACGCGGCCGAACAGCTGGCGCTTGGACTCGGCCACGTAGGCATTGCCGGGGCCAACGATCATGTCTACGGCCGGGATGCTGGAGGTACCGATCGCCATCGCAGCGACCGCCTGCACTCCTCCGAGGCAGTAGATCTCGTCTGCCCCGGCGAGGTGCATCGCGGCGACGATCTCCGGGCAGGGCTGACCGTCGAACGGTGGTGCGCATGCGATCACGCGCTTCACGCCCGCGACCTTCGCGGTCAGCACGCTCATGTGGGCGGACGCGATCAGGGGATACTTGCCGCCGGGGATGTAACAGCCGACGGAGTTCATCGGGATATTGCGGTGGCCGAGCACGACGCCGGGCATCGTCTCGATCTCGACATCGTGCATCGAGCTCTTCTGGATCTGGGCGAAGCGGCGGATCTGGGCCTGCGCGAAGCGGATGTCTTCGAGCGCTTTCGCCGGCACGGCCGCGATGCAGGCGGCGATTTGTTCAGCGCTCAGGCGAAAGGTTTCGGGTGACCACTTGTCAAATTTCGCGCTGTACTCGCGCACGGCGGCGTCACCACGCGATTCGATGTCCGCGAGGATGCCTTCAACTGTGGTCCGCACCTGGGCGTTGAGGTCGGCCTTGGCTTCGGCGGGCTTGCCGCGCTTGAGATATTGAACAGTCATCGGTGTCTCCGAAAGAATGGGAATTTCAGGCGCGCGGCCAATGCGACATCGGTTGGCCGGCGACGGGGGACCGGAAGCAAGGCAAGGTCGTGCCGGCCAGGCTGCCGAGGTAGACCGTGCGCAAGTCGGGGCCGCCGAAGGTGAGGCTGGCCATCATGGGGGCCAGCGTGCCACGGCAACTGCCCATCAGCTCCGGCGTCGTGGTGCCAGCGACGAAGTGCTGCTCGTAGACAGCGAGCGCTCTGGCGTTGCTATCGTCCAGCAAAGTCAACACTTCACCCTCGGGCGTGAGCGCGATGAGGCGTTCAGTCAGGATCAACGTGATCCACAGGTTGCCGTACGCGTCGAACGCGAAGCCGTCAGGGAACCCGCCGAGATCACTCGGGCCGTAGATCTCGCGGCTGGTGACTGTGTCACCATCTATGCGAAGCCGTGAGACGCGACGCGCATTCGTTTCGACGACGTATAGCCATTCCTCGGCTGCATCGAAGCGGATCTCGTTCGTTCCGACGAAGCCGTCGGCGACGATGCGGATGCCGCATTCGTCGATCAGGCCGACGTAGCCGTCCGCGGTCTTCGCGTTGATCGACTTCGTCCACGGCACTTCGCGCGTCGTTACGGTGAACCAGATGCGGCCGCGGCGATCACAGAGCACGAAGTTTGCCTTGCCGAGGGGCTGGCCATCTATGCGATCATAGAGGGTCTGGGAGCGCCCGTCGCGCGTCATCAGTTCGATCGCGTCCGTGCCGAAGTTGGCGATGACGATCTGTCCATCGCGGTCGAAGCAGATGCCGTTCGGCAGCGTTCCGCCGAGCATCAGCGAGGCCGGCGAGCCATCGACCGCTACGCCTTGGCTCGCTTTTTGGGCGATCAGCTTCTGCGTTCCATCAGCGGCGATGCGCACCACGCCGCCGCGGGCGTCGGCCGTCCAGATCGTTCCGTCCGGCTCCGCTAGGATGCATTCGGGACGTTGGAGATCGTGACCCCAGGTCGAGATCGCCGAGCGCTCGACCTGCCAGCCGTGCAAGGGATTGCCTGCTTTCACTTCGCACGATCCTCGGGGAACGGCTCGACGAGCTCGATCAGGTTCCCGGCGCAGTCGCGCACGAAGGCAGCAGGCTCGCCTTGCACTTCGACCTCGAACGCGATGTCGCCGCCGATCATTCGTATCGCGGCGACGGCCTCGCGAACGTTCGGCACCTCAAGGCACATGTGCTTGTTGCCGTGCGTCTTCAGGTCGAGGTTCGGGACGCGCCGGTCGGGCGGCAACGGCGCGGCGTCGGCGACCTCGAAGATCTCAAGGCGGAAGTTTCCGCAGCGCACGAAGGCGATGTCGGCCGGGATCTGCGCGATGTGCAGCCGCTTCTCCACCTCGAAGCCGAGGAAGCTGCGGTACCAGTCGATCGCGGCATCGATGTCCGGCACGCTGATGCCGAAGTGATGCGGCCGAAACTGCGCGATGGCGGGTGTGCTCATGTCGGTGTTACCAGGAGGTGGCGCCGCCGTCGATCTGGAAGTCGGATGCTGTCACCCACGAACTCTCGTCCGAGCAGAGGTAGACGGCCGCCCATGCGATGTCCACTGGCTGGCCGAGGCGCTTGACCATCAGCTTGGTCATTACCTGCTCTCTAAAGCCGGGAATGTTGTCTAGCGGGTACCTCGTCGCTGCGGTCTCGACCAGCGCAGGAGAGATCGTGTTGGCCCGGATGCCGTGCGTGGAGCCCTCGGCCGCAATCTGGCGCGTCATCGCGAGCACGCCGCCCTTGCCCGCGCAGTGCGCGAGTGCAGGCGATGTTTCCAGCGCGACGTAGGCATTGGCTGAGGCGAAGTTCAGGATGACACCGCCACCGCGTGCTATGAGATGGGGCCATGCTGCCTGGCAGGCGAGAAAGACAATGTCGAGTTCGCCGGTCATTGTCTTGCGCCAGCCGTTCTGGTAATCCATCGTCGCCAGTGGCTCGAAGACGCCGAAGGCGGCGGCGTTGACGAGAATGTCGATGCCGCCTTGGCGCTCGACGCCAAGGTCTATGAAGCGCTTGACCTGCGTCGGATCCGTGAGATCGCAGGGATGCAGGCTGTCGATGGTCAACCCGAGCGCGCGAGCTTCCTCGACCGTGGCAGCGGCGGCCGCCGCGTCGATGTCGCACCCGATGACGCGCGCGCCCTGTTGCGCGAATAAGAGCGCAACGCCCTTGCCGATCCCGGCACCGATGCCAGTGACGAGTGCCACCTTGTCCGCCAGGCGCGTCCCCGCTCGTCCTGGCAATGCGGGTTTGGTATTCGAGTTCATGCGGAGGCTTCCTTGTCGTTTGTTCGATGCGGTCGGGCAGTATCGGAAGACCCCCCCTGCACCGCGGATTCGATGAATCGTAGTGATGCCGACCCCGCCCACCAATCAGTTTGTGTCGACAGTTGGGATTGATCCGAGCGGACGGTGGACGGCTGGCGATGGATCTGGCCCATCAAACCTTGCTTTCGACAGGATCTGATGGGCACCTCAGTGGACCGTCCTTAGGATCCCGGCAGCGCTCGACACGACGGCGCGAGCCAGACGTTTGCGCTTGCATTGGCCCGCCGTGGTTCAGGCCCATGAATGTCATTGCCACTCTCGAAAGAACGTTCGATGCGAACTCAAGTAGCCATCATCGGCGCCGGTCCGGCTGGGCTGTTGCTGTCACACCTCCTGCACAGGCGGGGCATCGAATCGATCATCCTGGAAACGCGCAGCCGCACAGCGATCGAGACCACGATTCGCGCGGGGGTGCTTGAGCAGGGAACCGTCGACTTGATGAAGGAACTCGGCGTCGGTGAGCGTATGGAGCGAGAGGGATTCCGCCACGAGGGCACCATCCTGCGGTTCGACGGCAAGGATCGACGTATCGACTTCCGAGATCTCACAGGCAAATCGGTGGTGGTCTATGCCCAGCACGAGGTAATCAAGGACTTGGTCGCGGCTCGCCTGGCGCAGGGAGGCGAGGTCCACTTCGATGTCAGCGATGTCGAAATCCTCAATGTGGATACTGACAGTCCGAGCGCTCGATTCCGCGACGCGCAAGGCGAAATTCGAACTCTTGAACCCGACTTCGTTGCTGGCTGCGATGGCACGCAGAGCGTTGCACGCAACTCGATGCCGAGGGATCTGATCAAAGGGCACGAGCGGCTCTACCCGTTCGGGTGGCTCGGAATCCTGTGCGAAGCGCCGCCTTCCTCGTCCGAGTTGATCTACGCATTGAACAACCGAGGCTTTGCCCTGGTCAGTACGCGCTCGCCGGAGATTCAGCGCATGTACTTGCAATGCGATCCGCTCGACAAGATCGAGAACTGGTCGGACGATCGCATTTGGTCGGAGCTGAGCACACGACTATCGACGCGCGATGGATGGACGCTGAACGAAGGAACGATCTTCAGCAAGGTCATCGTGGGCATGCGCAGCTTCGTCAGCGAACCTATGCAATTCGGTCGGCTGTTCCTCGCTGGCGATGCCGCACACGTTGTCCCGCCGACGGGCGCGAAGGGTTTGAACCTCGCTGCGGCCGACGTTCGTGTCCTGGCGCATGCGCTTGCATATCACTATCGCAGCGGCCGCGACGACCTGCTGCAGACCTATGGCGCTACCGCGTTGCGGCGAATCTGGAAGGCACAGCGCTTTTCGAATTGGATGACGTCGATGCTCCATCGTTTCCCGGATACGGACGAGTTCCAGCAGCAGCTCCAAATTGCCGAGCTGGACTATGTTACGGGATCACGAGCTGCGTCGACCGCGTTGGCGGAGAACTACGTGGGCTTGCCGCTAGAGATGGAATCGGTCTGACTTGGGAGATCGAATTTCGGTGATGCGAAATCGGTGGCCCACGTGTCGGCAGGGTGAAGCGACGGGCAAAGTGGCGCGCGATCGATGGTGATGTCCCGCGGAGTAGTGGAAGTCATCAACCCGGACAGGCTGAGATCCACATGCTCAGCGTGCCACTGCGGACAGCCGAGTGGGAACAGTATCCGCGAGCGTCTGCAGTCCTTCAAGCTGCATGTAGCGCCGATTCAGGGACCACTCGTCGTTCTGCTCGAGCATCATGGCGCCGACCAGGCGCGTGATCGAGGCGTCGTTGGGGAAGATGTCCGCGACGTTCGTACGTCGCTTGATCTCGGCGTTGAGCCGCTCCAGCGGGTTCGTGCCGTAGATCTGTGACCAGTGAGCTCGAGGGAACGTCATGAAGGCGAGGACGTCGTTCTCGGCCTCGTCCATGCAGCTTGCCAGCTTGGGCATCTTGTCTCTGAACTGGTCGGCCACGGAACGCCATTGCGTCTTCGCTGCATCGGGCGCCTCCTGCACGAAAACCGTGCCGATGGCGGCCGACACCAACCGTCGCTGCGTCTTGTTGGCGAAGACCAGCGCGCTGCGCATGAAGTGCACGCGGCAGCGCTGCCACGTCGCCTTCAGCACCTTCGAGGCCGCCGCCTTGACGCCCTCGTGGCTATCGCTGATGACCAGCTTTACGCCGCGCGAGCCGCGACGGTTGAGGCTGCGCAGGAACTCCGTCCAGAACGGCTCGGCTTCGCTCGGGTCCACCTTGACGCCAAGGACTTCGCGCTGGCCCTCGGTGTTGACGCCGACCGCCACTATCACCGCCACGCATCACGATGCGGCCGGCCTCGCGCGTCTTGACGTACGTGGCGTCGATCCAAAGGTATGGCCAGTCGCCTTCCAGCGCTCGATTGAGGAAGGTACCGACTTGCTCGTCGAGCTCGACGCACAGCCGCGAGACCTGGCTCTTGGAGACGCCGCTCGTGCCCATTGCCTTGACCAGGTCGTCCACGGAGCGCGTGGAGATGCCTTTTGTAGGCCTCCTGGATCACCGCCGTCAGCGCCTTCTCGGCTGTCCTGCGGGGCTCCAGGAACTCGGGGAAGTAGCTGCCCTGGCGCAGCTTGGGGATATTGAGTTCGACCGCGCCGGCGCGCGTCTCCCAGGTGCGGTCGCGGAAGCCGTTGCGGCTGTTGGTTCGCTCGGCGCTCTTCTCGTCGTAGCCGGCGCCGCATCGCCCCTCCACGTCGATCTCCATGAGCCGTGGGGCCATGAACTGCACCATCTGACGCAGCATGTCGACGTCGGCTCCCTTCTCGGCGAGTTCGGACAATGCGATAGTTGAGGCGGTCATCGTGAGTTCTCCTGACTAGGTTGGTGGGTCGCACCTCAACCATATCCGGGTCATTCACGGTGGCCACCCCCTACAGGGCACCCCTCACTCAAAGACTTGCACCACGTCGTGGGACATCACCCGGCCTTGGCGCTGGAACGCTCAAGATGAAGTCTTGAGCCGCTAGCTAGCGACAGAAGTTGGCCTGCTCGTGGCACAGGATCCCAAAGTTCAAACATCCAAGCGGGGTTCACTGGACACCGGACGTGCGCTCGTGACAGTTGCATGAATAGGAGCTGTGCCAACCGCCTTGCGGCAATGTCCGAGCCTGGCTGCTTGTCCGCCTCCTCGCGCGCGAGTTGCTTAAGCAGCTATCGCAACGTCGACGATTGAGGTCACCTGGCGGGCTGGTGGCCCAGTCCTCGTGAGAGGGTCGCCGCAGCCTGCAACAGCAATGCAGCCGTTGGACTGGACCATGTGGAGTCGAAGGTTGCCGGCGGTCCAGCGACGCACAACACGGCTTCAAGCTCGGATGCGCTGTTGAAGACTGGTGCACTGAGCGAATGCATCACCGGGCTCAACTGCCCTGTTATCCGCACGATGCCGCGCTTGCGGATGTCCTTAAACAGCGCGTCCACTTCCTGTTGACTGGAGGGACAGCCGGGATGAGGAGCTGCTCGCAGTACCTCCAACTCCTTCTCCACCAATGCAGCAGTCTTCGGCCGTGGCAACCATGCGCCGAAGGCGCGCCCGATCGCCGACCGCAGGATCGGCAATACGGTACCTTCCGTGGACGTGATCGTGATAGGACCCGGCGCAGATTCTTTCAGCGCGATCATCGGCCCGTTGTCGTTCCACACACCGAGCAGAACGCTATGCCCAACCGACTGTGCAAAACCGAACATCAGCGGCCTCGTTACGCGGATGGCGTCCACGGAGGCCATGGCCGCGAAGCCCAACCGCAGGGCCATCGGCCCAAGCCTGTAGCGACTGCTTTCCGGATCCTGCTCGACATAGCCCATGCGCGACAGGCTGACGAGATAGCGGTGGACCTTGGCAGGATGCATGGCGGCGCGTTCAGCGAGGGTCTTGAGCATCGGCATGGGCTCGGCACCGATGAATCCGCTCAATACCTGCAGCACGGTCTCGGCAGCCTGGACTCCATGCTTCGCATCCAGGTCGGAATTGCTCTTGACCGTCGACATAGCAGCATTTCCCATCGCTTCATGAAACATATTGGGATTATGCAATACATAACTTGAACTTAGGGCATGGGCAAGTTGAGGCAGCACACTTTCTGGTAACGCCTACGGCCTGCGTTCGACTGCGGCCCGGCCATTCGTGTTGCACATTCTCCGCGGTCGTTCGCCGAGGATGCGGGCGAATCATGGATCCGCGCGAGTCGAGCCTAGATGCCGGACCTCGATGCAGCCATGACAAGGGCCAACGGAGACGCCGGCCCTGTTTCTCGCCGTTGCATGTCAAGGCCGTCAACGGCCGGCATTTTGGAGCCGGGCGTGATCGCACCCTCTCGAAGACGGCGGCGATGCCTTGCCCGCCGCCGATGCACATGGTCACGAGCGCGTATCGTCCTCCGGTCCGATGCAACTCGTGGATCGCCTTGGTCGTGATGATGGCGCCTGTGCCGCCAACCGGGTGCCCCAGCGAGATGCCCGAGCTGTTCGGATTGACCTTCGCCGGATCGAGATCTAGCAGCTTCGTCACCGCACAAGCCTGCGCCGCGAAGGCCTCGTTGCTCTCGACAATGTCGAGGTCGTGCACCGAAAGGCCTGCTTTCTTCAGCGCCAGCGTGCTGGCCAGCACCGGACCGAGGCCCATCATTCGGGGGTCGACGCCCGCAAGCGCGTAGCTGGCCAGCCGGGCCAGCGGCTTCAAACTGTGAGCCTTTACCGCACTGGCGGTGGCAAGCACCACCGCGCCGGCGCCGTCTTCCTTTCTGAATGCGGGCTTCATCCTGCCCAGGAGCTCCACCGTGGTGTCGGCCTTCACGTGCTTGTCGCAGTCGAACATCACGGTGCCCTTGCGGGTCGTGATGGGCACGGGGACGATCTGCCCCTTGAATCGACCGGCGGCAATCGCGGCAGCAGCGCGGCGATGGCTTTCCTCGGCCAGTTCATCCATCTGCTGGCGGCTGATGGCGTGGGCTTGCGTGACATTCTCGGCGGTGATGCCCATGTAGATCCCGTAGAACGGGTCATGCAGGATTTGCAGCATGTAGTCCAGCATTCGCGCGTCGCCCATGCGCGCTCCCCATCGCATCGCCGGCACGAGGTACGGTGCCCGTGAATCAGCGCCTGCGCAGCCGAAACGATCGCCTGCAGACCCGAGCCGCACAACCGGTTCACGTTGAATGCCGGCACCTCCTGTGACAGACCAGCCTGCATCGAGGCCACACGGCCAAGGTAGGCGTCGCGTGGCTCGGTAGGGATCACGTTGCCCATGATCAGGTGGCCGACGGCGTCGGCCGGCACCCTGCTTCGCTCAAGGGCGGCTTTCACGGCGATGGTGGCCAGGGTCGGCCAAGGGCGCGTCTTTGAGCGTGCCGCCGAAAGTGCCGATCGCTGTGCGGGCGGCGGAGATGACGAAAACGTCGCGGGAACTCATGTTTGGGACTCCTTCATGAACTACATCTGGGTCGACACTGCTCATCGAGCGCGAACAGCTCGCTGGCGACACTGACGAAGCGCGCTTGGGTCGCGAGTCAGTGCTCGGTCAACGCTTTGAATTCGACGGACAAGACAGTCACGGCGGCAGTCTCCCCCGACGGTCAGGTCAACCCGCGAAGTTCGGCGGACGCTTTTCCAGAAAGGCATTTACAGCTTCGTGGTGCTCGGCCGTCATGTGCGCGTGCGCCTGGAAGCTCGCCGAGAGTTCCAGCAGCGATTCGAGGCTGGACTTTTCACCTTCGCGCAGTAGCCGTTTGGTCATACGCAGCGCACCGCCCGGGTTCGCGGCAATCCTCCGGGCTAGAGAGAGGGCCTCATCCATCAGGGCATCGTGCGGCACGACTCGGGAGACGAGGCCGCATTCGAGCGCCTCCTGGGCAGTCAGCGTGTCACCGGTGAAGGCCATCTCCGCCGCTTTCGACATGCCCACCGCACGGGGGAGCAGCCAGGCACCGCCATCGCCCGGTACGATGCCGACCTTGACGAAACTCTCCGCAAATGTCGCCCGTTCCGAAGCGATGCGGATGTCGCACATCGTCGTCAGGTCCAGACCGGCGCCGATCGCGGGGCCATTGATCGCCGCAATGATCGGCACGTCGAGGTTGTACAGGGCCTTCGGCAAGCGCTGGATACCGCGCCGGTATTCCTCGCGGATGGCATCAGTAGACGGATTTCCCCTCTGATACCGCAGCATGTCCTTCAGGTTGCCGCCAGCGCTGAACACAGTGCCGGCAGCGGTGAGCACAACCACCCGGATCGTCAGGTCTGCTGACACGTCCGCACAGGCCTGCAGTAGCTCCTCCACAGCTGTGTTGCCGGTCAGCACGTTGCGCGTCTGCGGCTGATTCATCCGGAGCGTCAGGATGCCCCCGTCTCGCTCGGTTTGCAAAAACTTGGTCATTCGATCACTTTCAGAACACACGCAGCGCGCGCTGCTTGAACCGCCACTGCAGGCCGACCTTGACGATCTCGTCGACATAGGAACCCATCGCGACGGCAGACGGCTTGTGGGAATCTCGATCGACGCCGGCGACGATGAGCAGGCATTGGCCATGCACAAGATCGCCCGCCCCGCTCAACGAGATCTCGTCGTTCCAGTGCCGCTGGTGAATGACATCGTGAGCGGCAAGCTTTTCCACGCGGGCTCGCACGAACTCCTCGAGCTCCGAATGTCCGCAGAACCGGCGGCTCGGATGGTGGAACACCCCGTCTTCCAGGAATGTGCTCGCCCATGACGCGGCGTCGCCGGCATCGATGGTGCGGTTGTACTCGGCGTAGAGCGCGAGGATGGCGAGTTGCTGACTGGGCTCGATCATCGAGTGGAAAGGAATGTGAGAAGAAGGGCGCTCATCAGGTGCGCAATCGAGCGATAGCGTGGCGGAGTCACGCGCCATAGCGCCGACTCAGTTCGTCGAAGACGTCCTTCTTCACAAGGGCCTGTCGCTGCTGGAACGTGGCACGAGGCGGGCCACCCTCAGCGTGACCGTGAGCCTTGAGGTGGGCCAGGAATCCGCTGACCGCATGCATGCTCACCACGAGCGGCAGGTTTGCGTACAGGACGATCGAGAAGCCCAGTTCAGCCGCACGATCGAGCGACAGGGCCGGGGTCTTTCCGCCCTCCACGATGTTGAGAACCTTCGGCCCTTCGACGGTACGTGCGATGTGGCGGATCTCCTCTTCCGACTGGGGCGCCTCGATAAAGAGGATGTCGGCGCCTGCGGCGCGGTACAGGCGCGCCCGCCGGCAGGCTTCCTCGAGTCCATCTGTCGAACGGGCATCTGTACGCGCCATGATCATCAGATTCGGGTCGCTGCGGGCCTCCGCGGCTGCGTGGACCTTGCCCGCCATCTCCTCGGCGGGCACCACGGACTTGCCGTCGAAGTGGCCGCAACGCTTCGGGAAGGTCTGGTCCTCGAGTTGAATCGCACTGGCTCCTGCTCGCTCGAGCGTGCGCACCGTGTGCCACACGTTGACCGCGTTGCCGAACCCGGTATCGGCATCGACGATGAGCGGAATGTCGATGACGTTCGTCATCGCCGCCACATGCTGTGCCACCTCCTGCAACGACAGAAGGCCGATGTCGGGCACGCCGAGAAACGTATTGGCGATGCCCGCACCTGTGGCGTATGCCACCTCGAACCCGGCCTCCTCGATCAATCGGCCGGCGAGCGCATTGGGCGCGCCAGGCACGAGCAGCGTACGGCCGGAGTCCAGCAGGGCTTTCAGGCGTTGTCTCGTGCTGGCTGACGGGGACATGGAGGCTTCTCCTTTTGGCTAAAATTATTCAAATCGTAACGTGATTACTAGAAGCATAAATTTGCGAGCGAGCACTGTCAACTCGGGGAGATCCCGGTCTGCGAGCGGGGCGGCCCTAGTTGACATGGCAATTGGCTTCAGCTTATTCTTTTCATAATCTAGTTACGTATACAGTAATTATTAGAATCGAATCCCACTTCGAATCGGCCGCCGGCCGATGTGGCTCGAACTGGCGCAGACAAGGAGACAAGCCCGTGAATTCGCAAACCAATGCCGCAATGGCGTTCGGCATCAGCAGGCCCGGATGCGTGTACATCGGTGGCAAATGGGTCGAACCCGCCGTTGGTGCGTACCTGGAACTCGTGTCGCCGGACACCGATGAGGGAATCGGTCGTGTGGCCGCGGCCGGCGCCGCCGACGTCGATCGGGCCTGCGCCGCAGCGCGCGAAGCCTTCGACACGGGGCCGTGGCCGCGCATGTCGCCCAGCGAGCGCGCCGATGCGGTGGCGCGCATGGCCGAATTGCTGGAGCGGCGCACCAGCGAGCTGGCCGCAGTGTGGACAGCCCAGACCGGAGGCATGCCCTTTATCGCCACCCCAGCGGCTGGCCTCGGGCATGCCAACTTTCACAGAGCCATCGCCCTGGCGCGCAGCTTCCCGTTTGAAGAGCCAACGGTCACGCAAGCGGCTGCTAGTGCGCTGCTGGTGCGAGAACCTGTCGGCGTCGTAGTGGCGATTGCGCCGTGGAACGGGCCCTACCTGCTAATGAGCGCGAAGGTGGCGCCTGCGCTGGTGGCCGGGTGCACGGTGATCATGAAGCCTGCCCCCGAAACCCCCCTTGAGGCCTACATCATCGCCGAGTGTGCGGAGGCCGCTGGCATCCCGCCTGGCGTGATCAACCTCATCACCGCCGACCGCTACGTGGCCGACCTCCTGGTACGCGACCCCCGGGTCGACAAGGTGGCGTTCACTGGTTCCACTACGGTCGGGCGCCACATTGCGGCCGTATGCGGCGAGCGCCTCGCTCGCTGCACGCTGGAACTGGGCGGCAAGTCCGCGGCCATCGTCCTCGACGACTTCGCGATCACCGATGCGGCCAAGTTGCTGACCGGCACGATCACCCTGATGAGCGGGCAGATTTGCTCGATGCTGTCACGGGTCATCGTGACGCAGAAGCGCCACGATGAATTGGCCGAGGCCATCGCCGCCGAAATGAAGGCCGTTCGCGTGGGCCATTGCGATGACCCTCAGTCAATGATGGGCCCGCTGGCGTCGCGCCGGCAGCTCGAACGGGTCGAGCGGCTCGTTCAGGCGGGACGTGACGCCGGAACACGTCTGATCACCGGCGGGCGCCGGCCGGATCACATGGATCGCGGCTGCTTCTATGAGCCCACCCTATTCGCGGGTGCGGACAGTGCGTCGGTGATGGCCCAGGAGGAGATCTTCGGCCCGGTCCTGACGCTGATTCCTTGCCGCGACGAGAACCACGCCGTTCGCATCGCCAACGACTCGCGCTACGGCCTGCATGGGGCCGTGCTCAGCCACGACGCCCAGGCCGTCTATCGCATCGGCCGCCAGGTGCGTGCGGGCACGTTCGCCCAGAACGGGATGAAGACCGATTTCGCCTTGCCGTTTGGCGGCGTGAAGGAGTCTCGAATCGGACGTGAGGGCGGTATCGAGGGACTGATGGGCTACCTCGACACCAAGGCCATGCTTTTTGATTCACCGAAACCGCCCACAGGGCCCCGTTGACGCCAAAGAGCCGGCGCGCTCGCGCTGACCGGCTCGAACCAGATCAGCTTGAGCGGACGCCAGCCCAGGGCCTTGGCGTCCCAGGTGACGACCAACAAAAGGAGACAACATGAAGACGAGTGAACACAGTAGAACCAAAAGCCAACACGGCAGCACCGTGCGAGGGCTGCTGCGCCCGCTAGCCGGCGCTACTCTGATCGCGGTGGCTCAGGCCTCAGTGGCAGGTCAGTTCGCGACCGATGACCCGGATCTGCAGATTCGTTGGGACAACACCCTGCGCTACAACCTGGGCGTGCGCGTCGAGCAGATCGACCCGGAGATTCGCGACAGCGTCGACGGGCCCAAGTCGGACACGAAGTTCGGTCGTGGCGATATCAACTCCAACCGGATCGACGTGCTGTCAGAGTTCGACGTCCAGTACAAGCGCAGCACTGGCGTACGCGTCAGCGCGGCCGCCTGGTACGACCAGGCCTACCACGACACCACGGGTTACACCAACTTCATCAAGCGCTATAACGCCGGCCCCTACGGCGAGGTCCTCGACGCCTTCGCGTTCACATCGATGGATATTGGCGACATGTCGGCCAGCTTCAAGGCAGGCCGGCACAACATCTTCTGGGGTGAGGCGTTCTTCACAAACGCCAATAGCGTGGCCTACTCGCAGGGGCCGCTCGATATCCGGAAGGCACTCGCAAATCCCGGCATCGAGATCAAGGAACTCTTCCTGCCGCTGAACCAGATCTCGTCCCAGCTTCGCATGACCGACGAACTCACCTTCGCCGGCCAGTACTTTCTGCAGTGGCAGCCGTCACGGCTGCCCGATGGCGGCACCTACTTTGGTTCGGGTGACTTTGCCACGCAGGGCGGCGGTACGATGGCGCTCCCATGGGTTTCCTTTAGCGGCATCGGTACTCATCCGAAAGACCGCGGGGACTGGGGTTTGGCTGCATTCTGGTCTCCGCAGGCGCTTGATGGGAAACTCGGCTTCTACGTGCGGCGATTCGGCGAGAAACTGCCGTGGCTGACCGCGACAGCACCGATCTTCACGCCGACGTTGGCCCCCAACCCAACCGACGCGCAGTTCAGCTACGCGTCGGACACACGTCTTTACGGTGTCAGCTTGGGCAAGAACATGGGCGGCTTCGCACTTGGCGCCGAACTGTCCTACCGAGAGAACACCGCGCTCTACAGCTCGGCCTTTGCGCCCACGACCGAAGGGGCGCGCGGCAACACCTGGCATGGGCTGGTCAACGGGCTGTGGTTGCTCGGCAAGGCAGGCCCGGTCTGGGACAGCGCGGTGCTGATCGCAGAGCTCAGCTTCAGCCACCTCGACAAGGTGACCAAGAACGCCGCCTTCTACCGAGGCGTCGGAACGGCAGCTTGTACAGGCGCGTCACAACTGCCTGACAGCGGTGACAAGTTCGACGACTGCACCACCAGAACTGGCGTGGGCATTTCGCTGAACTTCCAGCCCAAGTGGTTCCAGGTGGCGCCGGGCGTGGATCTGACCGCGCCGATGTCCTACTCGGTGGGCGTCTGGGGCAACGACCCTGGCCTCGGAGGCAATCGACAAGGCAGCGGCTCCTGGAGTGCCGGACTGAGCGCCGATATCAACACCGTGTATCAGGTGTCCCTGACCTACAGCGACTACCTAAACCGCGATCGCACAAACGGCACGTCGGCCGTCACGACAGCCAACAGCCTGTCAACGTTATACAACGACCGCGGCTGGCTGGCCCTGACGTTCAAAACCGCATTCTGAGGAGACACCGCAATGAACCGCAACACGATTACCAGGGCGCTCGCGCTCAGCGCATGGGCATGGACGGCGTGGGCCGGTGCCGCGACGAGTGCCGACGAGACGAGCCAGCTCGGCACGAGCCTCACCGAGTGGGGTGCCGTGAAGGGGGGCAACGCAGACGGCAGCATCCCCGCGTACACCGGGGGCATCCAGCCGCCAGCCAACTACGACCCGAAAAAGCCCAACGTGCGGCCCGACCCGTACGCGGCTGAGAAGCCGCTGATCAGCATCAACGCCGGCAATATGGACCGCTATGCCGACAAGCTCGGCGACGGTGTAAAAGCGATGCTGAAGAAGTACCCAACCTTCCGCATCGACGTGTACCCGACCCACCGGACGGCGCGCTATCCGAAGTTGTTCCTGGAGAACTCGGTCAAGAACGCAGGAACGTGCAAGTTGACCGAAAACCAGCTCAGCCTGAGCGGAACCTGCTGGGCAGGCATGCCCTTTCCACTTCCGAAGAGCGGCGCCGAGGTGGTCTGGAACCGAGTGATGAAGTACGACTCGTATGCGACCCACGCTACCGACCGACGGTCAATACTCGTGGATGCGAAGGGGCATGCCTCGATGACGGCCGCCTGGGACTCGTGGGAGGTGTTCCCGGCCTTCGACCCGGCGCGTACGACGCCGCTGAAACCGTCGGAGATCGGCTGGTACGCCCGTTTCGACTTCACCGCGCCGGCACGCAAGGCCGGTGAATCGCTGGTGCTGCACGACTCGATCGACATGGTCACCCCCGGCCGGCGCGTCTGGCAGTACCTGCCGGGGCAGCGGCGCGTGAAGCTCGCGCCGGACGTCGCCTACGATGCGCCCGCCCAGGACGGCGGCGGCATCGGTACCGTCGACGAGGCGCAGGTCTACTACGGTGCGATCGACCGCTACGACTTCAAGCTCGTCGGCAAGAAGGAGATGTTCATCCCCTACAACACCTTCAAGCTCAATGACGGCAAGGCCTGCCCTGAGTCGGGGCTGTACACGCCCAACCACCTGAACCCGGAATGCGTGCGCTGGGAGTTGCACCGAGTCTGGGTGGTCGACGCGACGCTCAAGCCGGGGAAGCGCCACCTGTACCCGAGGCGTGTCTTCTACTTTGACGAGGACATGCCGATGGTCGGGATCGCCGACAACTACGACGACGCCGGCAAGCTGTACCGGGTGACCTGGATGGACTACGTGCCGTTCTACGAGTCAACGGGCCACCGCACGAACGAATACGTGAAGCACGATCTGGTCAGCGGCGCCTATGTGCGCGCCGACTTCACCCCAGCAGACGCGCCACAGCTGGGTCCGGTTAAGAGCATTCCGGCATCGATGTTTGACGCGCAGAACCTGAGCAGTACCGCCATCCGCTGACCCGGACGGGAGGGCGCTCGCGATGCCCCTCCAGCCGGTCGGCTCCGACCACCGAAAACGATTACTGCCCTGTTCAGGATCCCATGGCGACACCCCTGCACTCGGACGCGACGAACACCCCGTTCGACCCGTCCCGCTTCGACCCCAATGCCGGCAGCCGGCTCGAGCGGCTGATCTTCAACCACCGTGCACTGCTGGTCGGGGCCTGTCTACTGCTCTCGATCGTACTCGGCCTGCAGTTGCCGAAGCTGCGCATCGGCGCGAGCTTCGACGCCATGCTGCCGCAGAGCCATTTGTACATCCAGAACTACCTCGCGCAGCGAGAGGAACTGCGCGGCCTCGGCGACTCGGTGCGCATCGTCGTCGAATCGACAAGCGGTGACATCTTCGATGCTGCCTTCCTCGCCGAGCTGGCCAAGATTAACGACGAGGTGCTGCTGCTGCCGGGCGTGGACCGGCCGTGGATGAAGTCGATCTTCACGCCGGTGGTACGTTGGCTGGAATTCACAGAGGAGGGCTTTGCCGGCGGCCCAGTACTGCCCAACGACTACGATGGCGGCATACGCAGCATCGAACAGTTGCGCGTGAACATCGGGCGTGCCAACGTGGTCGGTAGCCTGGTGGCGAGCGACTACCGCTCGGCGATGATCGTCGCGCCACTGATGCCCTTCGACAGCGCGGGCAAGCCGATCGACTATCAACGGCTATCCGAGCGCATCGAGGAAATCCGTGCCCGGCACGCGGGCGCGTCCGACGCGAAAGTGCGGATCTATGTGGTTGGCTTCGCCAAGTTGGTCGGCGACCTGGTCGCCGGGCTGGCGAAAGTGGCGCAGTTCTTTGTGACCGCGGCGGTGATCGCGGCGGCCATTCTGCTTGTGTACACGCGCTGCGTACGCAGCACGCTGCTGGTGTTGTCATGCTCCTTCATGGCGGTGTTGTGGCAGCTCGGCCTCATCGCCCTGCTGGGCGGCGAGCTGAACCCATTCTCGATGCTCGTGCCCTTCCTCGTCTTCGCGATTGGCGTTTCGCACGGCGCGCAGAAGATGAACGGGGTGATGCAGGACATCGGCCGCGGTGCTAAGCGCACGGTGGCGGCGAGGCTTACCTTCCGGCGCCTGTTCGTTGCCGGGGTGACCGCACTGGTGGCCGACGTCGTGGGCTTCGCCGTGCTGATGGTGATCGACATCCCGGTGATCCGCGAGCTGGCGATGACAGCCAGCATCGGCGTCGGCGTGCTGATCTTCACCAACCTGATCCTGATCCCGGTGATGCTGTCGTACATCGGCGTGTCGCCGCAGGCCGCACGGCGCAGCGTTGCGGGCGGTGGGGCAGAGGGTAGCCAGCCGCTGCACGGCGTGTGGAAGTGGCTGGCGCGCTTCACGTCACCGCGCTGGGGGAATGCTGCACTGCTGGTCGCCGCGGTGCTAGGCGTAGCCGGCCTCGCAATATCCACCCGTCTGCAGGTGGGCGACCTCGATCCTGGTGCGCCCGAATTGCGACGCGATTCCCGCTATAACCTCGACAATCGCTACATCAACGAGCACTACGGCACGTCGAGCGACCAATTCGCGGTGATGGTGAAGACACCCGACGACGCTTGCGGCCGCTACGAGACGCTGGTGGAGATCGATCGGCTCGAAGGCGTGCTGGCCCAGGTGCCTGGCGTGCAACGCACCGCGTCGCTGGCCGCCACCGTGCGCACCTACACCGCTGGGAGCTTCGAAGGCAATCCGAAATGGGCAGTAGTGGCCGACGACCAAGGGCTGATCGACCCGCAGATCAGTAACGCGATCACGGCCAACTCCGAATTCCTGAACTCGCGCTGCTCGATGACGCCAGTGATCGCCTACCTGTCAGATCACAAGGCGGCAACGCTGGACGGGGTCGCGCACGCAGCGGACGCGTTCGCCCAGGCGCACAGCGCACCGGGACGCCAATTCATGCTCGCCGCCGGCACTGCGGGCGTCGAGGCTGCTACCAATATCGTCGTGAAGCAGGCCAACTTGAAAATGCTGGTCTATGTGTACGCCGCTGTCACACTGCTGTGCCTGATCACCTTTCGCAGTTGGCGTGCGGTCATGGTGGCGCTGATTCCACTCGCACTCACCTCTGTGCTCGCGGAGGCATTGATGGTGGTGCTTGGCATCGGCATGAAGGTGTCCACCCTCCCGGTGATTGCACTTGGCGTGGGTATCGGGGTGGACTATGCGATCTACCTGCTCAGCGTGCAGATCGCATTGCAACGCGGCGGGCTCGGCGTGGAGGCCGCTTACCAACGCACGATCGCCTCCACCGGCAAGGTGGTGGCGCTCGTTGGCGTGACGCTGGCGGCTGGCGTCGTGACCTGGGCTTGGTCGCCGATCAAGTTCCAGGCCGACATGGGCATCCTGCTCACCTTCATGTTCGGCTGGAACATGATTGGCGCGCTGGTGCTGGTGCCGGCGCTGGCGCGACTGCTGCTGCGCGGAGAGACGCGCGCACCCGTGGCGGAGCCCTGGCCGCCGCGCGCGGCGCTTGCGGGGGGGGCTTGACCATGCGAAGCCTCGTGTACCTGTTCGCAGCTGCCTTCGGAGCGCTGCTTCTGGCCGGTGCGACCGCGGCAGCGCCGGCAGCGTTCGTTTCGCCGGGCCAACTGCCGGCCCTGAAAAGCAGCCTGGCGGCGAACAGCCCGCTGTTGGGGGTGGCGGTGGCCGGCTCGCGCATCGTGGCGGTCGGGCAGCGCGGTATCGTCGTCGGGTCGGACGATGCTGGCGCCAACTGGCGGCAGGCCGAAGTGCCGCTCAGCTACGACCTCGTCGCAGTGTCGTTTCCAAGCGCCAAGGTGGGCTGGGCGGTGGGGCATGGCGGCGTGCTGGTCGGCACCGTCGACGGTGGCCGCAGCTGGCGCAAGCACCTGGACGGACGCGAGCTGTCGCGGCTCGCTATTGCGCACTTCGAGAAGCGCCTTGCCGACGGCGATGCGTCGGCAAGAGTCTGGCTCGACAAGGAACGTAAGCTGGCCAGCTACCCGGGCACCCAGCCGCTGATGGACGTTTATTTCGAGAACGAGTCCGTCGGATACGTGGTCGGGACCTTCAACCGGATCTTCGAGACCCGCGATGGCGGTGCGAGCTGGACGCCACTGATGGATCGGGCCGACAACCCTGGCGAGTTGCACTTCTATTCGGTGCGCGGCGGCCCGGCGGGACTGGTACTCACCGGCGAGCAAGGCAAGGTGTGGGTGCGTGACGCCGCGAGCGAGCGCTTTCTGCTGCGCGCCACGCCATTCAGCGGAACGCTTTTCGGCAGTGTGCAGTCCGACGATGGCGCGCTGGTCGTCTTCGGCATGGCTGGCGTGGCCTTCCAGTCGCGCGATCGGGGGCAGACATGGAAGCGCACAGAGATCGGCAGTCCGGCCGGCATCACTGCCGGCACGAAGCTCGCCGACGGATCGCTCGTGTTGGTCAACGTGGCCGGGCAGATCCTGGTGAGCAGTGACGGCGGTGCGACCTTCCGTGCGCAGCGTGTTGAGCAGCCGATGGCTTACGCAGGCATTGTTGCCCTGTCGGGCAAGGCCATCGCCTTGGTGGGTGCCGAGGGCGTGCGTACGGTGTCGCTGCCGCACTGAGGCAGTAGTCTGGCAGTTACGAACAACAAGGAGACAAGAGCATGTGGGATTACATCATCGTGGGGGCGGGCAGCGCTGGCGCGGTCGTGGCGAATCGGCTGAGCGCGGACCCGGACACCAGCGTGTTGTTGATCGAGGCCGGCGGACCGGCCGACGACATGAAGTTCCGCGTGCCCGCGCTCGGAGCGCTGAACGTGATCGGCAATCCGGTCTGCGACTGGATGTTCATGACCGAGGCAGACCCGACGCGTAACGACCGCGTCGACATGTGGTCCCGCGGCAAGGCACTGGGCGGCTCGTCGATCATCAACGGAACGATCTACGTGCGCGGCAACCGGGGCGACTACGACCACTGGGCGGCGTTGGGGAACACGGGGTGGGATTACGCGTCGGTGCGCGAGTGCTTTCGTCGCCTCGAGAACGACTCCACTGGCCTGTCCCCAAGCTACGGCAAGGGCGGCCCGGTCTACATCTCGAAGACCCGCGGCGCGCCCAAGGTGGCGCATACCTTCCTGGCCGCCATGGAGCAAATGGGGGTGCCCGGAAACGCGGACTACAACGGTGACCAGCAATTCGGAGCCGCGATCACGCATGTCTCGCAGAAGCGCGGTTGGCGCTGGAGCACGGCGCGCGCCTACCTCGACCCGGCGCGCGCACGGCCCAACCTGACCGTGCGCACCGGCGTGCTGGCCCACCGCGTGGTCTTCGACGCCAGCCGGCGCGCGGTCGGCGTCGAACTCGAGCAGGACGGCAAGGTCACGGTGGAGCGCTGCCGTCGCGAGGTCGTGCTGAGCGCCAGCGTCTTCAACACGCCCAAGCTGCTCATGCTGTCGGGCATCGGCGACCCGGCGCAACTCGCTCAGCACGGCATTGCGCTGGTGCACGCCAATCCAAACGTCGGACAGAACCTGCACGAGCACCCTTCGGTGCCGATTATGGCCAACGTCAGCGTGCGCACGTCGAACGTCGACATGGGCTGGTTCATGCGCAGCGTGCATGCGGCGAGGTATGCGTTGTTCCGCAGCGGCCCTGCTGCGTATGTCTTCCCGGCGATCGCGTTCGCCAAGCTGCGGCCGCAAGAGCGATTCCCGGACGTGCAGTTCCACTTCGGCGCCTACGGCTTCGAGATCACCGAAAAAGGCCTGCAGATGCTGGACAAGCCCACCGTGACCATGCTCGTCAACGTAAGCCGGACACGCAGCCGGGGTCACGTGAGATTGCGCTCGGCCAACCCCGCCGACCCGGTTGCGATCCAGCCCAACATGTTGGCGGACCGTGCAGACGTGGATCTGCTGAAGGAGGGGCTGCAATTCGGACGCCGTTTGCTTCGCACGCCGGCCTTCAGCAAGATCTTCGTCGCAGAGCACGTGCCGGGTGAGGGCGTTGCCAGCGACGACGACGTAGAGGCCTATGTCCGCCAGACTGCGTCGCCCTGTTATCACGCCTGCGGGACGGCTCGCATGGGCATCGACGGAGCGGCCGTGGTGGATCCGCGCCTGCGGGTGCTCGGCGTCCAGGGGCTGCGCGTGATCGATTGTTCGATCATTCCGCAGGTACCGAGCGGCAACACCAATGCAATCTCGATGCTAATTGGTGAGAAGGGTGCCGAGATGATTCTTGAAGACAACTCAAGAAAAGAATCATGAAATTGAAAAGCAGTTCGCGTCGGTGTTCGGATCGCAGATGGCCTACCTTGAGGCTGGGAAGGGCGACACGGTCGTCTTCCTGCACGGCAATCCGACTTCGACATTCATCTGGCGTAACATCATCCCGCATCTTGCGGGGCAGGCCCGCTGCATCGCGCCCGAACTCATCGGCATGCGCGACTCCGACAGACTCTCACCGAGCGGTACTGTTCGCTACCGCTACTTCGAGCAGCGGCGCTACCTCGATAAGCTGCTCGAATAGCTCGACATCGGCGACCGCGTCACCATGGTGGGGCAGGACTGGGGATCGTCGCTCGCCTTTGACTGGGCCTGCCGGTTCCCCGAGCGCATCAAGGGCATCGGGCACATAGCGTCGATCCCTTTGCCTTGGACCCAGGCCAATTTTCCGATGCCCCACCTCCTGGACAGCTTCCTTTCGTTTCGATCGCCGGCCGGCGAGCAGTTCACGCTGCAGGACAACGCTTTCCTCGAAATCACGCTGCAGGCCGCAACGCAGTACATACTGACGGACGAGGAATTGGCCGAGTACCGTCGGCCGTTCCTTGAGCCTGGCGAAAGCCGACGGGCGACGGTGAGCTGGCCGCGCGAGGTCCCCCTCCGAAGACCTTCCGGAAGATGTACTCCAGGTCTTCGAGCGCTTCGCCAGTTGGCTGCCCGAGGCGCCAATCCCCAAGCTCTTCTTCGACGTCCAGCCGGGCCTCATCGTCACCGGCGCCATACGTGACTTCTGCCTCAGCTGGCGGCACCAAGAGGTCGTCGTCGTGCAGGGCAAGCACTTCGTGCAGGAAGACGCGCCCGATCAGATTGGCAGCGCGATGGCCGATTGGTACCGGCGTCTGGGCTGACGCCGGCACCGGCCCCACTGGGTGCCGCCATTACGCGCGTGTCGGAGATCGAACAGTCGATCGCGCGCAGTCCCAGAACGCCGTGCACGCGCAGATCCACCACCGTTGAATCGTCGACGCCCATGTGCGCGGTGCCGCGAGCGTGGTACGACGCTCGGGTATTGGCCCGGATGTAGTGCTCAATGGCGGTGTGCCGGTGTGCCGGTGTGTCGGTGTGCCGAGCCCGATCCGCACCCCTCCTTCGCGGCGGCATGTCCTTGCGGTCGCCCAGAAGTTCGGCTGGATGATCGCCTGGTCGCGAGGATGACCGCGAGACCGCATCGAGTTTGATGCTCGGTGCCGTGTCACCTGTGCGGCGCTTTGATTGGCAATCTTGACCGGCCGGATGTTCGACAAGATCTCGCCGACTTTGGCCACGCATGGGCAAGAAGCTTACCGACGCGCGCGCGGATAGACGGTGCCCGCGACTACAAGCGGCCTGCGCTTCTGGAGCAGGAGCGACGGTAAAACGCCCGGTACCGGCCGAGTTTCGTCACGTCTGGGGCATTTGTTCCGAGCCCAGTGCCGGCCGATGTCATCGACCTCGGCGTGAACCGATCGCGCGCATCTTCACACCATCGTTGCGCGAGCACTGCCGAGACCCTCTCGGGAAAATCATGGTATGCGAGCGTTGACATTGCCGCATAGCTTACTTATCATATTCATAACTTCATTATGTATAACGTAATTAGGTGGTGGCACCACCTTGCATATCTCAAGCTTCGAGCGGATCGGCAGAGCATGAACTACAAGCAATTGGGAAAGAGCGGCCTCAAGGTCTCGCCACTGTGCCTGGGCATGATGTCCTACGGCAGCTCGTCGTGGCAGCCCTGGGTGCTCGACAAGAGCGAGGCGAAGCCCTTCGTGAAGTTGGCGCTCGACCACGGCATCAACTTCTTCGACACCTCCGACTTCTATTCGTATGGCGCAAGCGAGGAGGCGCTCGGTGAAGCGGTGCACGGGCTGTGCCGACGTGAGGAGTTGGTCATCTCCACCAAGGTTGGTATGTCTATGGGCACCAACGTTCCCAACGAGCGTGGCAGCTCGCGCAAGCGCATCCGCGAAGGCATCGACGCATCGCTGCGGCGCCTGAAGACCGACTATGTCGATCTGTACCTGCTGCACTGCTGGGACCCGGAAACCCCCCTCGAGGAGTCGATCGAGGCGCTCGAGGATCTCGTCCGCGCCGGCAAGATCCTCTACTACGGTGCATCCAATTTCCGCAGCTGGCAGCTCTCCCATGCGCAGCATGTCGCCTCGATGCGAGGCTGTCGCGGCCTCAGTGCGACACAACTGCAATGCAACCTGGTGTACCGCGAAGAGGAGCGTGAGACGCTGCCCTACTGCGAGGCGGCCGGCCTCGGTGTGATGGTCTACAGCCCGCTCGCGCGAGGCTTCCTGGTCGGGGGCGACGCTGATGCTGAAGTGCTCACCGAACGCGAGCGCGTGCGCGTTCAGAAGGACGCCAAGACGCAGGCGCTGTATGGCAACGCAGGCGACCAGACTGTTCGGGAGCGACTACTGGAGCTGGCACGCCGGCACGGCGTGCCGCCTGGCAGGCTTGCGATGGCCTGGGTGTTGTCCAAGCCCCAGGTCAGCACAGCATTGGTCGGCGCGCTCGAACCGCAACATCTGCTCGAGGCCGTCGAATCGTTGAACATCACTCTGAGTGCCGAGGAAATCGCTTTCCTTGAAGAGCCCTACGTGGCTGGCCCGCTCAGAACCGGGGGGCTCAAGCAGGTCCTTGCCCAACAACAGAAGTCGGCTGCAGCGCAGTCCTGAGGAGTCAAAACATGGTCGAGAAATTTTTGGTCGGTGGCGATTGGCGCGCGGGCAACGGCGACACCTTCGAAACGATCAACCCCGCCGACGGTACCGTGGCCGGCGTCGTCGCTCATGCCACCGAGCAAGACGTCGACGATGCAGTGCGCGCAGCGGCGCTAGCCGTTGCGGCGCCGGCCTGGCGCGACATGCCCGCGCACAAGCGGGCGAGGCTACTCCACCGCTTCGCCGAACTGATCGACACGAACCGCGACATGCTGGTCGAATTGCAGACGCGGGACAATGGCAAGACGATCGCCGAGGGCTACCTGCACGTGCAGGGCGCGACCGACAAGTTCCGCTACTGCGCGGCCGTTTGCGAGACGCTGGAGTCGGCGGTCATCCCGCCGCGCGGCGACTACTTCTGCTTCGACACCTACGAGCCGGTTGGCGTCGTGGCGGCGATGACCGCCTTCAACTCCCCGATCCTGCACGAGGCGGGCAAGATCGCTCCCGCACTGGCCGCCGGGAACGCGGTGGTTCTGAAGTCCTCCGAGGTCACTCCGCTGATCGGCCTGCAGTACGGCCGCCTGGCACTCGAGGCAGGCATCCCGCCGGGCATCGTGAATGTGGTCACTGGCGGCCCGAGCGTCGGCAACGCGCTGGTGCGCAACCCCGCCGTCAACATGATCGCCTTCACGGGCGGTACCCACACCGGTCGCATCATCGGCAAGGCCGCCGCCGAGCTGATCGTTCCCTGCATCCTCGAACTGGGTGGCAAGTCGCCCAACATCGTGTTCGAAGACGCGAACCTCGACGATGCGGTGATCGGCATGATCTACGGCATCTTCTCAAACGCCGGGCAGTCCTGCATCGCTGGATCACGCATCCTGGTGCAGGCGTCGATCTATGACAGCTTTGTGGCGCGGCTGGTCGCGGCCACCAAGGCACTGAAGGTCGGCTCACCGCACGACCCGACCACCGCGGTCGCACCCGTCGCCAGCTTCAGGCAGCGCGACACGATCGAAGGTTTCATCCGTGCGGGCATCGATGAAGGAGCTAGGGTTCTCGCTGGTGGCACGCGACCCACCGGTGGCATCTACGACAAGGGCGCCTACGTCACGCCGACGCTGTTGGAGGTGGAGCGGCGCGACAGCCGCATTGCCCGGGAGGAGGTCTTCGGGCCTGTCGGCTGTGTGATGAAATTCGAGGACGAGGCCGACCTCTACGAACTGGCCAACGGCACCGTCTTCGGGCTGTCGCTCGGCATCTGGACCAACGACTACCGAAAAGCACTGCGGGCAGCACGCAACATCAAGGCGGGGACGGTGTGGGTCAACACCCATAAGATCGGCCAACCGAGCGTGCCGATGGGTGGTTTCAAGCAAAGCGGTATTGGTCGAGAAAACGGCATCGATGGCATCCGCGAGTACCTGCAGATCAAAAGCACGTATTTGAACTTGAGCCGCTCCCCGATCCCCTGGCCGCCAAAGGGCTGACCAGTACCACAAGTTGCTCCTGGGCCGACCATGACAAGCCAAGCGCCGGGCCGGATCGGCCGACAAGAATTTCTGATCGGCGCTGTCGCGATCGCCCCTTGCTGGGCGGCGGGCGAATCACATTCAGATGACCACGACAAGCACTCGCAGTGATGAGGCAGCCATGAACTTCCAAACGATTCCGGTCGATCGTGACACGGTCGGCGAGTCCCCTGTGTGGGACCATACCGAGCAGTGCCTGTACTGGATCGATCTACCCACAAACAGGGTGCGCTGTGTATGGCCGGCGAGCGCTCAGTACCGCGAGTGGAAGACACCGAAGGCCCCCGGTGCGATCGGACTGGCCGGTCCCGGCAAGTTGATCGCAGCCCTGTCCGACGGTTTCTATCTGCTGGACCTTGCCTGCGGTGCCTGCGAGCCGCTCGCGGCCGTGCAGCATGCGGCGCCAGACATCCACATGAACGATGGACGGTGCGATCGCTCCGGCCGATTCATCGCTGGTTCCGGCCTGCTGTCGCGCAATGAAAAGGACTGCTTCATCTACCAACTTGGCGTCGATGGGCGTGTCGAGGTGCTCCAGCGCGACATCAACCTGACGAACGGCATCTGCTTCAGCCCCGCTGGCGATCTCATGTACTTCGCAGACAGCCGCTCCGGCATGCTGATGGTCTGCGACTACGACAGCGCGGGCGCGACGGTAGGACCGGCGCGTCAGTTCGCTGACACCCGCCCCCACGGTTCGGTTCCCGACGGTGCCACTGTCGACGCCGAAGGCGGTGTCTGGGTCGCACTGATCTTCAATGGATGTCTGTTGCGGTTCCTGCCGGACGGCACGCTGGACCGGCGTATCCAAACGCCCGCACCGCATGTCACCTCAGCCTGCTTCGGTGGCCCTGAACTCGACGTGCTGTATGTCACCTCGTTGCGCGAAGGTGGTCGTATTCGATCCGACGATCCTGCCGCTGGCACGCTGATCGCAGTGACGGGTCTCGGCGTCCGGGGCGTGCCGGAAGGCCGCTTCGCAAACAGGTAAGCCCCAAGAGTAGGACGAGCACCGCGAGAAGGAGACGGCACGATGAACCCGCTCTCTGCCAGAACGCTGACCGACTCCAATATCAGGACCTAGAGCGAAGACGGCGTGGCCTGAGACCGCCGCCATCTCCTTTTGCGACCGCTAATGTCAGAAATCCAAATGAAACCTTCTACTGCTCGAGGCGCGAATCATGCTCCCGTTCTGATCGTCGGTGCCGGCCCGGTGGGCTTGGCGCTGGCCCTGGAACTGGCCTACCGAGACATCCGCTGCATCCTCATCGACCAGGGTGACGGCGTCGTACGCTACTCGAAGATGGGTCATGTCTCGGTACGCTCCATGGAGCACTGCCGGCGCTGGGGCGTGGCCGAGAACGTGCGCAACTGCGGCTTCCCACGCGACTATCCGTTGAACCAGGTGTTCTGCACCAGCCTCAACGGGCAACACATCACGACCCTCGAATATCCAAGCATCGCCGACGAGCCGGTCAACGAATTCAGCCCCGAGACCAAGCAGCGCTGCCCACAACTCTGGTTCGACCCGATCCTTGCGCGCGCCGCAGCTACGCGGCCTGGCATCGACATCCGATACAGCACTCGCTTGAAGTCGCTTCAGCAGGGCGCAAATCGGGTCACTGCCGTCGTGGAAGACCTTGCGAGCGGCACCACAGAAACCATCACGGCCGATTACCTGGCTGGATGCGACGGTGCGGGCAGTCCGGTGCGTCAGGCCCTCGATATTGCGCTTGAAGGCGATGCGGTGCTGAGCTACTCGGTGGGCATCTACTTCACGGCACCCGACCTGATCCGTCATCACCACATGGGTCCCGGCTCGCGCTACTGGCTCGTCGGAGAAGAAGGGACCTGGGGCAACCTGACGGTGGTCGACGCCAAGGACGTGTGGCGCCTGACGATCATAGGAGGCCAGGAGAAGGTCGAGGCGAAGGATTTCGACGCCGACTACTGGTTACAGCGCTGCCTGGGGTCAAAGGATATCGAGTACAGGATCGACGCAGTACTGCCCTGGCGGCGCAGCCGGCTCGTGGCTCAGCGCTACGGACACGAACGCGTCTTCCTGGCCGGCGACGCCTGCCACGTCAATGCGCCTAACGGGGGCTATGGTATGAACACCGGCCTCGGTGACGCGGTCGACCTGGGCTGGAAGCTGGAGGCCGTGCTGAAGGGCTGGGGATCGCCGGCGCTGCTGTCGGCTTACGAGATGGAACGCCGGCCGATCGGGCAGCGGGCCGTCAACGCGGCTGCAATGAACTTCACGCTGACGCGCCCCAAGCTGTCGTACAGGAACGTCGAATCTGCCGGCCCGGAGGGCGATGCCACGCGGGCCGCGCTGGCGCGCGCGATGGGCGATGACACCCGCCAGGAATTCGAGACACTAGGCGTGCACCTGGGCTACCGCTACGAAGGCTCACCCATCGTCTGGGCGGACGGCACGCCCGAGCCGCCAGACCACCTGTCCGACTACGTGCCGTCATCGCGTCCAGGACATCGCGCGCCGCACGTCACGCTCGCCGACGGCCGGTCGATCCTCGACTTGTTCGGGCGATGCTTTGCCTTGCTGCGATTCGGCGATGCTGTTTCGGACGCTGACGAAAGCGCGCTGGACTCACTGCAAGCCGCGGCGCGGCGGCTCGGCGTCCCGTTCGAGATCCACACGGTTCCCGGGCAACCCGCGCACCAATTGTACGAACGCCGCTTCGTCCTGGTACGTCCGGACGGCCATGTTGCGTGGCGCTCCGATGCGGTCGACGTCGAACCGGACGAACTGCTGGGCCGCGTTTGCGGAAGGCAGCTGACCTCGAAACCCACGCGCGCTGAAAAGGAAATCTGATGATGCATTACGACAACCTGATCGACGGCGAATGGGTGCCGACCTCGCGCAGGAAACCCAACGTCAACCCTTCGGACACCCGGGAGGTGATTGGCGAGTTCGCCTCATCTGAACGCGAACATGTGGAGCGCGCCGCATTGGCTGCCAGGCGGGCTTTTCCCGCTTGGGCGGAGTACCCGGCGCAACAGCGCGCCGACATCCTTCTGCGCGCATCGGAAGCGCTGAGGCGTGACAGCGCCAGGCTGGGCCGGCTACTCGCCAGTGAGCTGGGTCGTACGCTGCGCGAGTCCGAGGGCGAGGTCATCCGTGCCGCGCAGATCTTCGCGTACTTCTCCGGGGAGGTGGTGCGTACGGGCGGGGAGATCTTTCCGTCGACGCGCCTGGGCGCCGAAGTCTTCGTCACGCGCGAACCGCTGGGCGTGGTCGGCCTGATCACGCCATGGAACGTTCCGATCGCCATTCCTGCGTGGAAGATCGCCCCCGCGCTGGCCTACGGCAACTGCGTGGTGCACAAGCCCGCTGAGCTCGTTCCGGGCAGTTCATGGGAGCTGGCCCGCATTCTCGTCGAGGCCGGTCTGCCCAAGGGCGTGCTGAACCTGGTCATGGGGAGTGGGCGTGAGCTCGGTACGCCACTGCTCGAGTCGCCGGAGATCGACGCAATCAGCTTCACCGGGTCGGTGGCCACCGGCCGCCAGATCGCCATGCAGGCGATGCAAGCGCGCAAGAAGGTCCAGACCGAGTTGGGGGGCAAGAACCCTTTGCTGATCCTGGACGATGCTGACCTCGACATCGCCGTCGAATGCGCGATCGATGGCGCCTTCTTTTGGACAGGCCAGCGCTGCACGGCGTCCAGCCGCTTTGTCGTGACCCGCGGCATCCACGATGCCTTTGTCGACCGAATGGTCAAGCGCATGTCGCAACTCCGCATCGACCATGCGCTGGAGCCGGGGACCGAAATCGGACCGGTGGTGGACTCGCGGCAGTTCGAGCAGAACCTGAACTACGTCGACATTGCTCGTGCCGAAGGTGGCGAGGTGGTGGGAGGCGAGCGGCTCGAACGTGACGCACCCGGCTTCTACATGGCGCCGGCGCTCGTCCTCGGCACCAACAACCAGATGCGCATCAACCGCGAGGAGGTGTTCGGGCCGGTGGCCTCGGTGATCCAGGTTGCCGACTACGACGAGGCGCTGCAGGTGGCCAACGACACCGAATTCGGGCTGTCCTCTGGTATCTGCACGCAGTCACTGTCCAAGGCGACGCACTTCCGCCGCAACTCAGCGGCAGGCACGGTCGCCGTGAACCTGACGACCACCGGATCCGAATACCACGTTGCGTTCGGTGGTCGCAAAGCCTCCAGCTATGGCGCACGCGAACAGGGCCGGTACGCGATGGACTTCTACACCAGCATCAAGACGTCCTACGTCAGGGCGTGACCGCAAGAGGAGATTTACAGTGATTTCCAAAAAAAAGCACGTAAGCCTCGAACCGCCTGTGCGCCTTTCTTCGCGCCTATATGCACGGCAGATCGCACCCGCCCTACGGCGAGGGCTTTGGGAGCCAACCACAGGTTCTGAGTCAGAAGTGGGTAGGGCGGCTGATTAGCCGGAACAGTGATAAGCGGTGGCGCCAAATCCAGGCGCGACCGACGCGCCGGGCCAAGCGACAGGCTCGACCCTAGACAGGAGACATCGAAAATGAAGATTCTGAAAAACTGCTGGTACGCCGCCGCCTGGGGCGACGAAGTCAAGAGCGGCGCACCGCTGCCGCTCCGGATTGCAGACCTGCCGATGTTGTTCTTCCGTCGACAGGATGGCGGACTCTCGGCCATCGCCGACTATTGCCCCCACCGCTTCGCACCCTTGAGCCGCGGCAAGCAGATCGGCGATGTCATCCAGTGCGGCTACCATGGTCTGGAGTTCGACGGTCAGGGCAAGTGTGTGCGCAACCCGCACGAAGCAGGCAAGCTGCCCAATGCCTGCGTGCCTGCCTACACGGCCATCGAGCGACACAGCGTGGTCTGGGTATGGGTCGGCGACCAGCCCGCCGATCCGGCCCTCATCAGCGATGAATTCGCCTTCCTCGCGGATCCGGCGCGCGCGCACGTGCGCGGCCGGTTTCACGTCAAGGCGAACTATTTGCTGATGCTTGACAATTTGAACGACCTCTCGCATGCACGGTTCGTGCACGGAGACGCGCTCATGACCGAAGACCTGTACAAGGCCTTCTCACCCCAGATGAAGGTCGAGGGTGACGTCATCAACGTGACCGCTCTTTGCCACAACATCACGGCACCCGGACTGTTCCAGCTTGGTCTGCCGCAAGGCTCCGAAAAGACGGATCTGCACGACTACGTGAAGACCATTTTGCCGGCCAATGTCATCCACGACATCGCCTACACGCAGCCAGGTGAAGCACCGTACCAGAACACTGGGGCATCGTCGCGCTCGGCTCACTTCTTCACCCCTGAGACGGCGACAACGGCCCACTACCTATTCAACAACTCGCGCGACTTCCTTGTCGGCGACGAGCAGATCAATGGGAAGGTCCGCGCGGCGCTGATTCAGGCGTTCGGCGAAGAAGACATCCCGATGATCGAAGCCCAGCAAGGCGTCATCGGCGACCGCGACCTGTTCGACCTCCATCCAGTGATCCTGGTGACCGACCGTGGCGGGGTCATGGCACGGCGCAATCTGGCCAAGCACATCAAGGCCCAGGACGACGCCGAGGCCGAGGTTGCACAGCGCTCCCTTTGATTGGTACCGAGTTTTATCGCGATCGAACGTCCCGTCGCACCTCGTTCCGTATCAAAGGTTTCCAGGAGACAAACCTTGCAGTCCTCCGGAATCACGCGGCTCTCAGTGTTGTGCAGTGCCGCAGCAGCCGGTACCCGGCGCGCCGATGACGCTCGCCGAAGCCGCTGCCTTCTACGTCGGCGAGATCGCCGTTCGGCGCAGGCTGGCAAAGGCGATCCATCTGCAGCCCGAGTAGCACTTTCAATTTCAGAACCAACCCCCTTGAACTCACGGTGGAACGATGATGACGACTGAACCTGAAAACATCCCGGGAACCGTCAGCCAGTGGCTGAACACCTTCGCCACTGCGCTCGCTGTCAAGGACCGCAAGGGTCTCGAGCAACTGTTCCTCGAGGAGTCTTACTGGCGAGACCAGATTGCGATGACCTGGGACATGTGCCAGGCGCATGGTCGGGACCAGGTGATCAATGCCCTGCTGAACGCCCTGCGCTGGGGATGCCCGACGAACTTCAGACTCGCGCTCGAGCACCCCGCCCCGACCACAGCCAACTTCCTTGGGCGCGGTGTGATCGAGGCCTATTTCGAGTTCGATCTTCCGCACCGCACCGGACAGGGCTTCATGCGACTCGAAGCCGACTCTGATGCGCCTGCAGGAGCCCGCTGCTACCTGCTCGGCACCGACCTTCAAAAACTCGAGGGTGTAGTCGAAGAACTCGGCAACCGCGTCAACCGACAGCGGCTGAAGCCGATCTTCCCGATCCATGGCTACAAGCCAGCGCGAAAGGGCCAGCACTATAGCGAGTTTCGCCAGGAGAAGGCGACGTTCGTCGACCACGACCCCGACGTGCTGATCATCGGGGCGGGCCACACGGGCATGGGTGCTGCGGCCCGGCTGGAGCGTATGGGTCAGTCGTATCTGATCGTCGATCGATGCGAGCGGCTGGGCGACAGCTGGCGCCATCGCTACGAATCGCTGGCGCTGCACACCGTCGGTGCCGTGAACCAAATGCCCTACATCCGCAGCCCGGACATCTTTCCCGACTACGTGCCGAAGGACCAGTGGGCCGACTGGATCGAGGCCTATTGCAAGATGATGGCGCTGAACGTCTGGCTCAAGACCGAGGTGGTACGTGGCAGCTTCGACGACGACGCCGGCGAGTGGATCATCGATCTGAAGCTCGCGGACGGTTCCACTCGCACCATGCGCCCCAAGCACATCGTGCTGGCGACCGGCGGCGTCGGGCTTACCCCCAAGCCGCTGCAGGCGCCGGGCATCGAAGACTTCAAGGGCAAGATCATCCACTCGAAGCACTACCGTTCGGGCAGTGAGTTCGAGGGCCAACGGGTACTGGTGGTAGGCGCTGGCACCAGCGCGTTCGACATGTGCTACGACTTGTACCTGCGCGGCGCGCAGCCGACCATGTACCAGCGCAGCGAAGTCTCGGTCGTGCCGCTGGAGGAAGGCGTGCGCTACAACCGCGACTACCTGCCTGGCGGAACACCCATCGAGACAGCAGACCTGCGGCGCGGTGCCGGTGCCGCCTACCCGGTGATCATCCGTGTCCTGCAGTTGGAGACGCAAGCCTGCAACGAACGCAATGCCGAGCTCTACACCCGGCTGCGCGCACGCGGCCTGAGGCTCGGCGATGGCGATGACGGCACCGGCTGGCTGGGCCGACTGTTCAAGACCTTCAAGGGCTTCCACCTCGACATGGGCGTGCTCGAGGAAATCGCCAACGGCAATGTGGCGATCCAGCAGGGGTCCGAAGTCGAGCGGTTCGTGGGGAACGGCCTCCGGCTGAAGAACGGCAGCGTGGTCGAGTTCGACGCCATCATCGCGGCAACCGGATTCGTGAACTCAAACGAGAACGTGGAAGAGATCTTCGGCAAAGAAATCGCCCGACGCGTGGGAGGTTGCGCGGGCCTGGACGCCATGGGCGAGGCCGTCGGCCTGGCCAAGCCTTTGGGCCATCGGCAGATCTGGCAGCTTTATGGCGGCATCAACGATTGTCGACGCCTGAGCCGGCACGTCGCGCTGCAGATCATCGCCCAGCTTGAAGGCATCGTCGCGCCACTGGAGCGGCAGGCAGACGGCTCCCTCAGGGCCGTCGATCCCGTCCGGGCGGACGCCTGACACGAACCACGCTCACGTTCGCAGCACTATCACGCCAATGTCGCAGTCCATCGATCTCTTTTCAGTCAAGGGCAAAGTCGCCCTTGTCACCGGCGGCACCAGCGGCATCGGCCGGATGATGGCCGAGGGCCTCGTTGCCGGCGGAGCCAAGGTTTATCTGGTGGCCCGCAATGCGGAGGACTGCTGTCGCGTGGCCTCCGAGCTCACGGCCGGCGGGGACTGCTGCCCCCTGCCGGGCGATCTATCGACCGTCAGAGGCATCCGAGCGATCGCAACTGCTTTCGCCGCAACCGGGTCGGCTCTGCACATCCTGGTCAACAACGCAGGCATGCACAAGGTCGAGCCAATCGACGACTTCTCGGAGTCGTCCTGGGACGACACGGTCGCCCTGAACCTCAAGGCGGCGTTCTTCCTGGTGCAGTCGTTGCTGCCAAGCCTGCGCAAGGGAGGACGTGCGGACGACCCGGCCCGCATCGTCAACGTTGGCTCCGGCCACGGCATTCGGGTGCCCCGCTTCGAGTCATACGCCTACCAGGCGTCGAAGGCCGGCCTGCACCACCTGACCCGCTCGCTCGCTGGCCGGGCGGTTGGCGCGCGAGCACATCACCGTGAACGCGATCGCGCCCGGGGTGTTCCCCTCGCGCCTCACGCAGGGCTTCACCGATGGGCAGGTCAAGGCCATCGCCGAAGGCGTGCCGCTTGGCCGCTGCGGTGATCGCGACGACATGGCTGGGGCGATCCGCTTCCTGTGCTCGCGTGCCGGGGCCTATGTCACCGCGGCGATACTGCCGATCGATGGCGGCTGGTCCGGGGTGGGCTGATGCCGAGACGCCTTGAGGGCAAGGTCTGCCTGATCACGGGAACCGGTGGTGCCATCGGCACGGCCAGCGCAGTTGCCTTCGCGCGCGAAGGCGCGCGCATCGTGGGCTGCGATCTGGCCGTCGGTCCCGCGCTGTCGACGCTCGCGAAGGTCCGCGCGGAGGGTGGTGCGATGGTGACGTTGCAGCCTTGCGACTTGGCCGATGCCGACGAGTGTAGGCGTCTCGTCGATTTCGCTCTCACCGAGTTCGGTCGCATCGATGTGCTGTTCAACAACGCCAGCAAGCCCCACTACGGTTGGATGAGCGACCCTTCCGATGACCACTGGTATCGGACCATCGACCACGAACTGCACAACGTGTACCTGCTGTGCAAGGCGGCCTGGCCTGCGTTGCTCGCGAGCGGTGGCACGATCGTCAACATGGGTTCGGTCGCGGGTTGGATCGGCCTGTCGTCACTACCAGGCATCGCCCACTCGGCAGCCAAGGCCGGCGTGATCGCCTTGACCCGGCATCTAGCGATGGAAGGTCGCCATGCGGGGATCCGTGCCAACTCTCTCTCCCCCGGCGTGATCGGCACGCCCTCGGTACTCGCCCGTGCCGAGGACAAGCAGTGGTCGCAGAACATGCAGCGCCGCATCATGAGTGGCCGGTTCGGCACACCCGAAGAAGTCGCGGCTGTGGCTGTCTTCCTGGCAGCGGACGAGAGCTCCTTCGTCAACGGTGCCGACCTCCGCGTGGACGGGGGCACCTTGGCCTGGTAAGGCTGATAGCCGTGCAGCGGCACGTTTCAAAGATCACACCGTCACCCGGTCCGTCGTTGGTTCGAACCGCGCTGGCCACATCGTTCAAGTCCACGCACAGGAGACGCACAATGCGACGCCGCTGCTATCCCCCTTCTGCCGCCACCAGAGGCCTGCTGTCCGCCACCGCGGCAGTTCACGCCAGCGAGCCCCTCCCTGGCAAGTCGGTCCGGCTGTTCGTTCCCTTCCTGGCGGGTGGCTTCACTGACTCCTTCGCACGCATCGTGGGGGCGAAGATGTCGGTAGAACTGCTCACCGAAATCGGCGCGCTGCCGGTGGAATGTTTACCCAAGCGACATCAGCTTCAAGGAGATTGCCAATGAACACGTCTCGCCATGAGATGCCAAGGCACTCGCGATCGCACGGCACGCTGTTGTTGCCCGCGCTGTTGTTGTCGCAAGTCGGACAAGGGCTTACTTTCGTCATCCTTGTGGGCGTCCTGCCGCAGATCTCTGCGCACTTCGGTGGCGGCACGACCGGGGAACTGATCGCCCAACAGATGATTGCCTTGCCCTTTCTCGGCATCGCTCTCGGGGGACTGCTGAGCGTCTGGGCGATCCGGCGCTTCGGATTACGTCAAACCATACTGGGCGGCAGCGCGCTGTTCACGGTGGCGGGTTCCGTCCCTATGTGGACAGATGGCGCTTGGCCGATCCTCAGCGGATGTTTGTTGCTGGGTGTGGGGGCGGCGCTCGTGGTGAGCGCCATGTCGGGCATGGTTGGTGAGTTTTTCGAAGGCCTGGCGGCGTCGCGCATCATTAGTCTGCAGGTGGCCGTCGCCATCTTCACGGCGGCTGCGGTCGGTTTGGGCGTCGCCTATGCGGCCGAGACTTGGGGCTGGCGGGCTCCGTTTGCCGGGTATGTCTTGGTCGGCGGCGTGACCTTCGTCGTGTCCATGATCGCGCTGCCGGACATCCGGCCAGAGACAGGACCGAACGAGGGCTTATGGTCTTTGCTGAGCCGCGGAGCGTTGGGGTTCGCGCTGGGATTCCTGGCCTTCGTGGTCTTCACTGCGCATCCGTCGCTCACGCCGTTTCTGATGGAACAGCATGGTATCGAGCGGCCGGTGGAGCGGCAGTTCTACATGACGCTGGCGACCATCGCGACCTTTGTCGGGTCATTGGTTTATGCCTTCGCCCAGGGGAGGGTGCCCAGACGTGGCCTGACTGCCTCAGCCTTCGTCGCGCTGGCGTGCGGCCTCGCGACGTTTGCGACGTGGACGGGTTCGCCGAGCGCCATGGCCGCTGGCCAATTGGTCTTCGGCCTGGGGTTGGATTGGCAATCTCGGGGCTTTACGCGGAAGCCGTGATTGCGAATTCCAGCCAGAGCGGACCCGCCGTCGGCATGATGAACACCACGATGTTCCTGGGCGCAGCGGCCACTCCGTTGCTGCTTTCGCCCTTGCGGGCCTGGTTCGGTATTGCGGTGACTTATGTCACGCTGGCTTCGCTGCTGGCGGCCTGTGGGCTGGCGCTGTGGCTCTGGTCACGCACGCGACGTGCCCTTGCAAGCTTAGGCCGGTCAGCCTGAATTTGGCCGACCGATCCACGCATCACGATGCATCGACAAGAAGGTACACAAAGTATGCGCGCACCTCACAGCTCGCCCGGCGAGATCTTGCCGTCGGCACTCGCCATGCGGAGCGACTTTCCACAACGAATCCCCTACCCTGAGGGCACCGACGCATTGACCGGCGTCTACGGCAAACTGACCAACGGCCAGCGCATCGCCTACCACCTGAAGCCCGAGGTTCGCGACGGCATGCACGCCCAATCGGGCGCCCTTCTACGCGCCGGGTCTCTGCCGCCTGCGCTGCGCGAAATGATCATCGTGCGGGTCGGCTATCGAACCGGCAATCACTACGAGGTCGACCAGCACAGTTCGTTGGGCGAACGAGTGGGCGTGCTGCGCGAGAAGCTGCGTGCGCTGGCCTGTGTCGACCCGCCGGGCCTGAGCAACGACGAGCGGGCGGTGATCGGCTTTGTCGATGCCTTGCTGACTGAACTGGAGCCGAGCGATGCCGTACTTGACGGCGTGCGCTCGCGCTTCACCGACGGGGAGGTGCTGGAGATGGTCTTCGTCACCGGCAACTGGTGGACGCTTTCGCGCATGCTGGCGACCGCGGGCATCCCCAGCGACCGCAACAAGATTGGCGAGCAGGGCGTCGTGACAGACCCCCACCGCTGAACTGGCGTCTCGGGGCCAATCACGCGTCGAGAATGACTGTCTTGGTCTCGAGGTAGGGCGCCAGCGCGTCGTCCCCGCCTTCGCGGCCGATCCCGGACTGCTTGCACCCGCCGAAGGGAAGCGAGAAGTCGAGCCTCATGCCATTCTGAGCGAAGGTGCCAGTGCGCACGCGCCGCGCGACGGTGAGAGCCTTGCCCTTGTCTGGCGTGAACACGGCTCCGTGCAGGCCGTAGATTGATTGATTCGCAATGCGGATCGCGTCGTCCTCATCGCGGGCGCGGATCAGGCTGAGCACCGGCCCGAAGATCTCCTCCTGTGCGAGCGCCGCGTCTGAGGCCACATCGGCGAACAGCGTCGGCTCGATGAAGTAGCCGCGCGCCAGATGCGCAGGGCGCTGGCCACCGTGCACGAGGCGAGCGCCCCCGGCGCGGCCCTGCGCGATGTAGGACTGCACGGTGTCGAGCTGGCGTCTCGAGGCCAGCGGCCCCATCTGCGTGGCCGGGTCGTGGGCGTCGCCGATCTGCACGGTCGCCATCTCGGCCGCGATCGCCTCGGCCAGTGCGTCATGGCGACGTGCGGTCACGATCACGCGCGACAGCATCGAGCACAGTTGGCCACTGAGCGCGGTGATCGTGCGGCCCATGGTCTTGCCCACCATGGCCAGATCGGCATCGTCGAGCACGATGGCCGCGGACTTGCCGCCCAGTTCCAGCGTGCAGCGCGCCAAGCGGTCGGCGCAGACGCGGGCGATCTGGCGGCCTACCGCGGTGGAGCCAGTGAACGCGACCTTGTCGACCCGTGGGTCGGCGACCAGCCGCTCGGCCTCGGCGCGGTCGAGCACGACGAGGTTCAACACGCCGGGCGGAATGCCGGCGGCCTCGGCGCACTCGGCGATGAGGATTGCCTCGATCGGTGTGCTGGGTGCGGGCTTCATCACCACTGTGCAGCCGGCCACGAGCGCCGGCCCAACCTTGCTGGCCAACTGCAAGAGCGGGCCGTTCCAGGCGGCGATGGCCGCGACCACGCCCACCGGCTCGCGGCGGATCAGCGCATCGCCCACCGTGGAGAGCACGCGCTGTTCGAAGGCAAGGCTTTCGCCCAGTCGGGCAGCCAGGCGGAGGTGCTGGATGCCATTGGTGACCGCGCGCGGGCGCATCATCGCCAGAGCGCCTGTCTGCAGGGTCCACGCTTCCTCCAATTCGGCGCGGCGCGCGTCCAGTCCGTCGGCCAGCGCGTTCACGCGCCGCGCGCGCTCCTGTGGCGCGAGGTTGGCCCAGGTGCCTTCGTCGAAGGCAGCTCGCGCCGCCGCAACCGCCGCATCGACGTCCTCAGGGCCGCCGACCACGAAGCCAGCGTGCGGCTCCTCGGTGGAGGGGTCGACGACCGGGAAGTCAAGCGCGGCTAGTGGCCGGACCCAACGGCCGCCGATGTAGAAACAGCCTGGGTGCGAGATCTTGATGGGACCGATTGTTCGGGTCATGGGAATGCTCCTGCTAGCAGTGGTCAGCGTTGGGCATCCGCCCGGATCATCTCGGCGGCCTTTTCGCCGATCATGAGGATGCAGGCGTTGGTGTTGCCCGAGACGAGCGTGGGCAACACCGAGCCGTCGGCGATGCGCAGTCCGTCGATGCCGCGCACGCGCAGGCGCTCGTCGACCACAGCGTCGGTGCCTTGCCCCATTGCGCACGTCCCGACCTGGTGCCAGGCCGTGCCGCAGTGAGCGATGCCCGCCGCGAGCAGTTCGTTGTCGCTCTGTGCGTCGACACCAGGGCGCAACTCCTCCGGGCGAAGGCGCTGGAAGGAGGGGCTGGCGAAAACTCGGCGCATCTGCCGCATTGAATCGATGGCCACCCGACGATCGTCGGCGTCGGTGAGGTAGTTGTGCACGATCGCTGGGCGTGCCAGCGGGTCCGCCGAGGTGATCCACACCGCGCCGCGGCTGCGTGGGTGCATGTTGTAGACGCCGATCGACACCGCGTCGAAGGGGTCGGGCATGCCGAATGCGCCGCTCATGCTGACCGGCATCGCGAAGAACTGCAGGTTCGGGCGCCCGCGCTGCGCATCGCTGCGCAGGTGCCCTCCCCAAAGCGGCGCGCCCAGCACGAGCGGGCCGCTGCGCCGGAGCGCGTACTCGGCGCCCATCAGTGCTCGCTGGAACAGGTTGTGATAGCGGGTGTTGATCGTCGATACGCCGTGCACCCGGCACGACAGTCGCATTGTCAGGTGGTCTTGCAAGTTGCGGCCTACGCCCGGCAAGTCCAGGCGCAGGGGCACGCCGGCGCGCTTCAACACGTCGGCCGGTCCGATGCCGGAGAGGTGCAGCAACTGCGGCGACCCGATGGCCCCGGCTGCCAGAATGACCTCTCGGTGCGCCGACAGGCTGCGCGCCTGCCCGCCTTGCACCGCGTCCACCCCGGTCGCTCGCGATCCTTCGAACGCGACACCGACACAATGAGTGTCGGTGAACACCTTCAAGTTGGGTCGACTGCGCGCCGGTTCGAGAAAGGCTTTGGCCGATGACCAGCGTCGGCCGCGGTGCTGCGTCACGTTGTACCAGCCAAAGCCCTCAATTTCGCCGCGATTGAAGTCGGCGCGGGGCGACATGCCGGCCTCGGCCGCGGCGCGCGCGAGCACTTCGAAAACCTCCATGCGGATGCGCGGGTGCTCGATGTGAAGTTCACCGTTGCCGCCGCGCAATGCGTCGCCGCCGTCGACGTAGCGCTCCAGCCGCTTGAAGTGCGGCAGCACGTCGTCCCAGCCCCAGCCGGCCAAGCCGAGTGTGCGCCAGTGGTCGTAGTCGCTTGCGGCGCCGCGCACGAAGACCGTGCCGTTGATCGAGGAAGAGCCACCCAACACTCGCCCGCGGGCCACGACGCACTCGCGATGCAATACCGGTTCGATCTCGGTGCGATAGCTCCAGTCGGTGCGCGCGTGACCGACGACGTGGCGCGTGCCGGCGGGAATGTGGATCCAGTGCCAGTCGTCGCGACCGCCGGCCTCGACCAGCGCCACCCGGACCGCAGGGTCGGCGCTGAGGCGATTGGCAAGCACGCAGCCCGCCGAGCCTGCGCCGATGATGATGTAGTCGAAGAGTTCGCTGGACATCACATCACGCCATGGACAGGCCGAGAGGCCTGCGCTGTCCCGCGGTGTCCCAGTTGTCGTGACAGGTCGTTGGCAACCTCTCGCAGCGCCATGGCTGTGGGGCCGGTCCACCGGGAATCGAATGCGCCCGCCGGGCCGAGAACGCTGATGACGGCCGAGATGTCGCCGGCCGCATCGAAGACTGGCGCCGCCAGAGCGTGGGCACCTGGGTTCAACTGGCCGGTCGCGCGCGCGAGCCCTATGCTTCGTATGTCGGCAAGAAGCCGTTGCACCTCATCGTTGGTCGTCGGGCATCCTTCGATGAGTGCGGACTTCAATTGACCCAACTCGGCAGCAATCAGGGTCTCAGTTCGCTCATTCGGCAGCCATGATGCGAAGACGCGACCGGTGGCTGAGCGCAGCAGGGGCAGGGTCGTGCCCTCGCGCACCACGAAGCCCAGTGGCCCCGGCGGTATCTCCGACAGCACCACTGTCGGTCCCGTAGGTTGCCAGACGGAGAGGACTACGCTGTGCCGCAGCACGCTGCAGATGTCGGCCATCAGCGGCCGTGCAACGACGGAAGCGTTGATGGTTCCCCTCGTCGCGAACGCCAGCCTCAATGCAGCCGCTCCGAGTCTGTAGCGGTTGCTGGTGGGGTCCTGAATGACGAAATTCATCCTGCACAAACTGACGAGGTACCGATGCGCCTTGGCTGGTGGCATGCCCGATCGCGCCGCCAGCGTCTTGAGCATGAACTCCGACTCGTCGTCGATGAATGCGGAGAGCACCTTCAGCAGGGTGTCCGCAGCCTGGACGCCCACGGCGTCGCGTGCCACCGTGATCTCTGGTTCAGGATTGTCCATAGTTACTAGAAAGATAATTTAATTACTGTTATAGTAATCTTAGGCAATACTCGCCGTCAACACGACCCGCCCGCAAATTGCGGCCTCGTTCGCTGCGCAGGAAGAATCCCATGACTCACATCAAGCCCTCCGAGTTGTTACCGCAGGTGCGCTACGAAGTCCGCGACCACACGGCTACCGTGACGATCGATCGCCCCGAGAGACGCAATGCACTCGGGGCGCTGGCATCCGCACAGCTCGTCGATGCATTCCTCCGTGCGGCGGCGGATCCCCAGGTGTGGGTCATCGTGCTCACTGCAGTCGGCGATCGGGCGTTCTGCGCGGGAGCCGATCTCAAAGAACTTGACGAGGCAGCCCGCGCGGGGAAGGGAATCACTCTTCCGATGACTGGCTCTTTGCGCAACGTGTTCGAGGTCGTCCTCGAGACTCCGAAGCCGACAATCGCCGGTGTCAACGGCGCCGCGCTGGGTGCTGGATTTGAATTGCTGCTCGCCTGCGACGTCCGCATCGCGGCTATCGACGCGGTGATGGGGCTGCCTGAGGCCAAGCGTGGAATGGGTGCCAATTTTGGATCGGTGATCCTCCCCCGCATGTTGCCGCGTGCGCTGGCGCTCGAGATGCTCTACACGGGCCGCACCGTCAGCGCGGAAGAGGCCATGAGCTTCGGGCTGATCAACCATGTGCTCCCGCGCGAAGGCTTCGTACAGGGACTGGCAGACTTCGTTGCCGAGATCGTCGGCAACGCACCGGTGACGCTGCAACGCTACAAGCACATGGCGCTCAGGGGATGGGAACTGCCAGTCCAGACCGCGCTGCGGCTGGATGCAGGGCCGAACCCCTATCTAAGCGAGGACCGCGTGGAAGGCGTGCGGGCCTTCGTGGAGAAGCGGCTGCCGCGCTGGCAAGGCCGTTGAGGGCCTGCAGATTCGGTCTTGATATTGGCTTCGTTGGAGGTCATGCTATGGCGGGTAGCGTCCACTAGACGCCGAGCTCGTCGATCCGCCGCCCAGTGCTCGACCGGATCAGCAAGTCCGACATTCCCCCGAACCGTGGGGTGGACCAACTTGATCGGCTTGCTTGGCGGCCACTCAAGCGCCTACGCCCGTGCCAGTGCCTTGGCCACCGTGACTTCGAAGGCCAGATTGGCCGCAGTAGCGGCGGCACGGCGCCGGTTCATGCTGTCGCCCGTTCGTTCGAAAGCGGCGTGTGATCATTGCGCCACGCCCGCCACGACGGCGCCCAAGTATTGAACTCCACCTCGATGCCGTCCGGATCCTTCACGTAGATGGAGTTCATGAGCCATCCATCTTCGGGTGCGTGGTACTCGTTCATCGACGTGATGCCCCGCATGCCGATGTTCACGAGCCCGGAGGCCTGGAGTTCGGCCTCCTCCGCGGCATAGCGGGAGACGTGGCGGAACGGGATGTCCAAGTCAACCAGCTTCTGTGCGTACGGCTTCATGCGCTCGGGGTCGACCCGCAGGTTCAGGTGCAGCATGGTGCCGATCGGTTTGGCGAATTTGTTCGGCGGCTTCTTTCCGGTGTAGACCTCCTCGGGGGTCAGCGTCTGGTAACCGTCCCTCCACCAGAACAGCGCGATGTGCGCATCAGGGTTGGACGGTTCGCCCACGCCCAGGAACCAGTGCTGGCCGATGATCTCGCCCTGCTCGTTGGAATATTCCAGGGTGTGAAGCACCGGCATGCCAAGCTTGCCGTGGTAGAAGTCCACGGAACGCTTCATGTCGCTGATGGTCAGGGCAAGATGATCGAGCCCCTTGAAATCGAACACCAAATTCGTGGTCATCTGCATCTCCTTTTGACGGTCTACATTGGGCGTTCCAACGCCCTGTGTGGTGGGCTACATGCGGTCGAGGTCGTACTCACCTTTCGCCACTTCGGTGACGCGTTCGTCGACGTTGTCGTACTCCAGCCGAAGCGCCTTGCAAAGCTTGCTGGACATCTCGTAGGTCAGCACCATGAAGGTCAGCTCGAAGATCTGCACGTCATCCAGTCCCCTGCGGAGAGCCTCGAAGCAGTGCTCGGAGGACCGGCCTTCGCCCAGGACCAGATCGTCAGAGTAGGCGAGGACCGCGCGCTCGAGCGGCGTGTAAACGTCGGAGGTGGCCCAGCTCGGAATTGCCTTGATCTTCTCTTCAGCGCAGCCCTCTCGGCGCGCGACCTTGCAGTGTTGCGAAAAGACGAAGCGCGATCCGCGCGCCCATCCTGCCCGGGCGATCGCCAGTTCCCGCAACACCGGGTCAAGCTTGCGGTCTTTACTCCACTGCCATTTGTGCCGGTCGAGAAACATTCCGAACAGCTCGGGGTCGAGCGCGTAGACCGTCCACCAATCCCCTGGCGTCCCGCCCTTGGTTCCAGGCTCGGCCACAGGGTCGCGGGCACTGAAGTGTTTGTCGTAGGTTGCTAGCACGCGGGGATCACGCACTTCGGCGCGAGGAACCTGTCTCAGACGTGGCATGTTGGGTGAACTCCTGTTTGTCGTGTCGGACGATGGCGGCGAGCTGCGCTATCGATGCGCCTCGCTTCGAATCACGTATTGCATAACTCGATTCCGAGTACAATAATCGTACGCATGGAGCGTGTCAAGCTGCGCGGCCATTCCTCTTCACGGACGACTATGACCTCCACTGCCATACAACGAACTCGAGGCCCTCTCGCAGGCCTTCGTATCCTGGATCTCACGACAGTCATCATGGGCCCCTACGGCACGCGCATCCTGGCCGACATGGGCGCGGACATGATCAAGGTCGAATCGCCGGAAGGCGACAGCTTCCGCGCCTATGGGCCGGCTCGCCATCCCGGCATGGGCGGCTCCATCCTCAACCTGCACCGCAACAAGCGCAGCGTTCGACTCGACCTGAAGGACCCGCTGGCGCGTAGTGCATTCGACAAGTTGGCTGCCACGGCGGATGTACTGGTCCACAACCTGCGCCCGCAAGCGGCACGACGGCTGGGGCTGGACTGGGAATCGGTCCGCCAGGTGGCTCCCGACATCGTGCTGTGCGCCGCGCGAGGTTTCAGCAGCGAAGGTCCGTACGGCGACAAGGCCGCATACGACGACTTGATACAGGCGGGCTCGGGCTTCGCGGCGCTCAACGGCATCGTCCATGGGGAGCCGCGTTACGCCCCCACGGCTTGGTGCGACAAGATCGCCGGCCAGGCGATCGCCTATGCCGTACTGGGTGCCCTGGTGCACCGTGTCCGCGGAGGTGGCGGCCAGGAGGTCGAGGTGCCGATGTTCGAGGTGGCGGTCGACTTCATTCTGGCTGAGCACTTCGGCGCAGCTGCGTTCGAGCCCCCGCTGGGGCCACCGGGCTTCGCACGGCAGTTGTCGCCAAGCCGCAAGCCGTATCGCACGCGCGACGGCTGGGCCTGCATCCTTCCGTACTCGTTCAAGAATTGGAAAGATTTCTTCGCGTATATAGGCCGGCCCGAACTGGCAACGGAACCTCGCTATGCCGAGATATCCAGCCGCGTCGAGCACATCGACGAGCTCTACAGTCTGATCGAAGCGCACTCTCCCCGGTTCACGATGCAAGAGTGGGTCGATTTCTGCGACGAGGTCAGCATTCCTTGCATGCCGGTGCTGCGGCTGGAGGAGTTGCGGCACGACCCGCACGCGGTCGCCACGCGCCTGTTCGAGCAGGTGCAACATCCGTCGGAAGGTGCCTACTGGCACATCCGGCCTGCGGTCCGGTACGCCGCAACGCCCTGCGAGCTGACACGGCACGCGCCCAGTCCAGGCCAAGACACGCGCGAGGTGCTACTAAGCCTCGGTCTTTCGGATGTGGACGTCGAAACCCTGGCCGCTGCAGCGGCTGATCACGCGGTTCAGAGGGACACCACGTCGCTGACAGCCAAGGCGGAATGAAGCCGATGTACCGGGCATTGTCCAATCGAAACAAGCCTACTCCAAGGAAATCACGACGCTCATGGCAACCTTGAACATCACGACCCGCGCCGGAGAGAATATGCGACTCGAAGGCCGCGAAGGCCTTTCAGTCATGGAGATCATTCGCGACAGCGGCAGCGACGAACTGCTCGCTCTGTGCGGTGGCTGCTGCTCGTGCGCCACCTGCCACGTCTACGTGGAGGAGCCCTTCGTCGATCGGCTGCCCGCTATCGGCAGCGATGAGGATGAACTACTCAATTGTTCCAGCCACCGTCAGACCAACTCCCGGCTGTCCTGCCAGATCCCATTTTCCGACGCGCTCGACGGGCTGCGCGTGACGATCGCCCTGGCGGACTGAGCGATGCACTCCGCGAATTGTTCGCCTGACAAAAATGTCGACGTGCTGATCGTCGGAGCAGGGCATGGCGGTGCACAGGCCGCGGCGGTGCTGCGGCAGGCAAAGTTCACGGGCTCGATCGCGCTGATCGGTGACGAACCAGAGTTGCCCTATGAGCGGCCGCCGCTGTCCAAAGACTACCTCTCGGGCGACAAGCCATTCGAGCGTCTACTGATCAAGCCAGCAAGTTACTGGACCGACCACGACATCCAGCTGTACCTGGGCAAACGCATCGTCGAGGTCCAGCCCGCCGCTCACCTGGTGATATGCCGTGACGGTACGGCGTACGGCTACCGCCATCTCGTCTGGGCTGCTGGTGGCACGCCGCGGCGGCTGCCCATGCCCGGGCACGATATTCCCGGTGTGCATACGGTACGAAGCCGTGCTGACGTTGACCGCATGCGCGGCGAACTGGACACGACCACACAGGTGGTCGTGGTCGGCGGCGGCTACATCGGTCTCGAAGCGGCTTCGGTGCTCAGCAAGGCAGGCAAACAGGTCACACTCTTGGAGTCGCTCGACCGGGTACTCGCACGCGTGGCCGGTGAGCCGCTGTCGCGCTTCTACGAAGCCGAACATCGCGCACACGGGGTGGACTTGCGTCTGGGCGTGTCCATCAAGGGTATCGAAGCGCACGACGGCCGCGTGGCAGGGGTGCGATTGGCTGATGGTCAGATGGTGCCCTGCGACATGTTGATCGTGGGCATCGGAATCATCCCGGCAGTCGAGCCGCTGATCGCCGCTGGTGCCAGCGGCGGGAACGGCGTGGAAGTTGACAGCCAGTGCCGCACCAGCCTGCCTGACGTGTTCGCCATCGGCGATTGCGCGCTGCACGCGAACCAATTTGCCGGCGGGACGCAGGTGCGGATCGAGTCTGTACAGAACGCGAACGACCAGGCCACGGTCGTCGCCAAGGTGATCAGCGGCCAGGCGGCGGCCTACGACGCCGTGCCATGGTTCTGGTCGACTCAGTTCGACCTGAAGCTGCAGACTGTGGGACTGTCGGCCGGCCACCACCACGCCATCGTGCGCGGCGACCCGAAGGCACGCAGCTTCTCAGTCGTCTACCTGCGGGATGGCCGGGTGATTGCCCTCGATTGCGTCAACGCCGTCAAGGACTTCGTCCAAGGTCGGCGGTTGGTCGTCGAAGGGCTGACGATCGATCCCTCCGTGCTGGCAAACGCCGCGCTGCAGCTGAAGCTAATCGCCGACAGCCTCGGCACACCCTCTGCATCCCCATGATCGACAACTTTGAACTAGCCGCTGTTCCTGCCGAAGACGAGTCGCTGCGCGACCAGGTGCGCGCATTTTTGCGGGAGACGCTTCGGGGCATGCCGCCACACCGCCGCGCCAGGTCCTGGGCGGGTTTCGACGAAGGCTTCAGTCGGGCGTTGGCCGAGCGCGGCTGGGTTGGCATCACGCTACCCACTGAGTTCGGCGGCGCCGGGCGCACCGCCTTCGCGCGATTCGTGGTGTCCGAGGAACTGCTGGCGGCTGGCGCGCCGGTGGCGGCCCACTGGATCGCCGAGCGCCAGAGCGGACCACTGATCCTCAAGTACGGCACCCCGGCGCAACGCCAGTTCTACCTGCCGCGCATCTGCCGCGCAGAAGCCTTCTTCTGCATCGGGATGAGCGAGCCCGACTCGGGCTCGGACCTTGCCAGCGTGCGCACGCGGGCCGAAAAGACCCCCGGCGGCTGGCGGCTCAACGGGCAGAAGATCTGGACCACGCACGCACCCCACTCGCACTACATGATCGCGCTGGTGCGTACCTCGGGCACGGCGGCCGACCGGCAGAAAGGCCTGTCTCAGCTCATTGTCGACTTAAAGCTACCCGGCGTCACCGTCCGCCCGATCCATGATCTGACCGGCGACGCACACTTTTCCGAAGTCTTCTTCGACAACGTCGAACTGCCCGACGACGTCCTGATCGGCCAGGAGGGGCAGGGCTGGGAGCAGGTGACCGCCGAACTCGCCTTCGAGCGCAGCGGACCGGAACGCATCTACTCGAGCATCGTGGTGCTGGAGCCTTGGCTTGCCTGGCTGCGCGCACAGTCGTCGCCCAGTCCGGCTCACGTGGCCCAGCTCGGTGCCATTGCCGCGCGATTGGCCGTTCTGAGAAGTCTGTCGATCGCGGTGACGGCCAGATTGGTGGCGGGCCACAGCCCGGTCGTGGAGGCAGCACTGGTGAAGGATCTTGGCACCACATTCGAGCAGGCGCTGCCCGCTGAATTGAGCAACGGCGTGCACGCTGACCCGGATGACCTCGCCGGGCTTGAATTGCAGCGTACGCTTTCCTATGCGACTCAGGTCTCGCCCGCATTCTCCCTGCGTGGCGGAACGCGCGAAGTGTTGCGCGGGATGATCGCGCGCGGCCTCGGGCTGCGCTGAGGAGTGACGATGCACGACAACATGCTTTCGGACGCGGTCGAACAACTGCTGATCGACCACGCCACACCAGTAGTGACGCGCACTATCGAGCGCGGCGGATCTCCCGCTCCGCTGTGGTCGGCGATCCAGGATTCCGGCTTCTGCGATGCGCTGGTACCTGAAGGCCGCGGCGGCGCTGGGCTCGGGCTGCGCGATTCATTCCCTCTGTTCGAGGCCTGCGGGCGACACGCGCTGGCGGTTCCGTTTGCGCAGACGATCATGGCACGGGCGCTGTTGTCAGAGGCGGGTCAGGAGGTGCCTGAGGGCTCCATCGCGCTCGCGACGGGGCGGCCCCCTGGGGTCGATGTGGTGTGCGGTGCGAGTGCCGACTGGGTACTGCTGCAGGAGGGCAGCACGATGCATCTGCTCGACGCGAAGGCTGCCGGCCGCGAGGCTCTGGGCTACGTGGCGGTCGACGTCAGGATGACCTGGCCCACCGGCAAAAGGGCCGAGGCGAAGTTTGAGGCGAGGCACGAACTGCGCGTCATCGAAGCAGTGGTGCTTGCTGGGCAGATGTCGGGCGCCATGCGCCACGTCTTCAAGCAGTCGCTGGACTACGCCAACGTGCGGCAACAATTCGGGCGCTCGATCGGGAAGTTCCAGGCTATACAGCACCAACTTGCCCTGATGGCCGAGCATGCGGTCGCGGCGCGTATGGCGGCCGGCATGGCCTGCGCCATCGACTCACCCTGGCCTCAGCCGCTCCTGGCGGCGGTGGCCAAGGCGCGCACCGCCGAGGCTGTCGTGCCGTTGGCCTCGATGGCACATGCGATCCATGGCGCCTTCGGCATCACCGAAGAGTACGACTTGCAGTTGCACACGCGTCGGCTGCACGCGTGGCGCATTGCCGCAGGCAGCGAAACCTACTGGCAACAGCGCATCGGCCAAGCCGCGCTGCAGGCTCCGGAGCCTCTGCCCGAGTTCGTCCGGCAGCAACTCGCGCCTACGTCCTGAGGGTAGCGCAATGTTGGCAACCGTGAGCATCGGCGCGCTCGTTGGAAGAACTTGTCTTTTCGTCGCCGGGTCAGGCTGGATTGCCGGTCGCTTACTCCACTTGCAAGGCGACGACGGCTATGCGGCGACTGTTGTCGTCCGGTTGGACGCTGCGACCGGCGAGTAACGTTTAGGTTTGTTCGACATCTGTCCGCGCGTCGCGACGACGCACCGAACCGTACGTGCCTGAGGGCAGGTGTTGGACAAACCTCGAGGGAGGAAACCGCGGGCCGGGCCGCAGGCCCCGAGGACGCTACTGCGCTATGGCGATAGTGGTGAACGCAGTGGTGCCGTCGGCGAGCGGGCGGGCGACAAGCCAGGCATGCCGGCGGTGGACGCGCCGGGCGACGCAGTCGGTGCGCGGTGTTGCGGATGGTTCTGGACGGGCCAGAAGTGCGCTGCGGCGCCGCCGAGCCAAGCCTACTTCCACCGGCTGTCGTGAACCGAGAACCAGTGCATGGCGGGAAGATCGAAGCGTGCGCGCGATCATCGCGAGGCCGACTGTTGGGGCGGCGCACGGATCGACGTCTGGCGGGCGAAAATCTGCACGATGGCCATGGCGTGACCGCAGTGCGCGCAGACGAAGGTGGGCTTGTCGCTGACGGTGGCGTGGTCGACGTCGTCGGCGCCGAGCGGGGTCTCGTTCGGCCGGCCCAGCAGCGTGCGCGCCAACGCGGTGCTGGCCTTGTGGCACCCGTTGGCCAGCAGCCCGTAGTGGCGGATGCGATGGAAGCCGCCTGGCAGCACATGCAGCAGGAAGCGGCGCATGAACTCGTTGGCGCTGAGCGTCATCGTCTTGTGTGGCGTCTTGCCCGCCGTACTGTCCTTGACGCGGTAATCCTTCCAGCGGAAGGTGACGCCGCGTTCGTCCATGGCGAGCAACCGGCGGTTGGAGATGGCGACGCCGTGCGTGTAGCGAGACAGGTAGGCCAGCACGGCCTCGGGGCCAGCGAACGGTCGCTTGGCGTAGACGACCCACTCGCATCGGCGCAGCGGCGCGAGCCACCGCGCGAAGGCCTTGGCATCGGCCAGCGCGACCTGCCCGCCGAAGAACTTCAGTCGGCCTGCCCGATGGCGCTGCACGAGCTCTTCGAGGAAGCGGCGCCGGAACAGCCGCGACAGCACACGCACCGACAGGAAGAAGCCCGGCCTGCAGGCCATCAAGGCCTTGCCATCGGGGCTCAACCCGCCCCCCGGCACGACGGCGTGTATGTGCGGTGGTGCGTCAACGCCGAGCCCCAGGTGTGCAGCACCAGGGTGGCACCGATGCGTGCGTCCAGATGCTTGGGGTCGACGGCGATGGTGAGCAAGGTCTCGGCGGCCACGTCGAACAGCAGGTCGTAGACCACGGCCTTGTTCTGGAACGCGATGTCGGCGATGGGCGCCGGCAACGTGAACACCACGTGGTAATACTCGACAGGCGACAGATCGGCCTGCCGGGCCGCAAGCCAGCGCTTAGCCGCATTGCCCTGGCACTTCGGGCAGTGCCGGTTGCGGCAAGAGTTGTACGAGACCTGCTCGACGCCGCGCCCATCGCAGCGCAAGACATGGCCACCGAGTGCCGCGCTGCGGCACTCGGTGGCCGACATGACCCTGAGCTGGGCCAGGCTCAGGTGGCCGCGTTGGGCGGCACGCCAAGCGGGCCCGTGGGTGCGGAAGATGTCGGCAACCTCGAGGGCCGGTTGCCCCACGGCGCTTGCCTCACGACGAAGGCAGGCCCTCCAGGGGACTCATGACCTCGTGCAGCAACTCGGTGGCCACATGGGCATAGACCGTCGTCGTCTCCAGGCGCGTGTGCCCGAGTAAGACCTGGATGACGCGGATGTCGACCTTCTGTTCGAGCAGGTGGGTGGCAAAGCTGTGGCGCAGCGTGTGCATCGATACACGCTTGTTGATCTTGGCCGCGTCGGCGGCGGCGTGGATGGCACGATTGAGTTGGCGCGGCGAAAGTGGATCCATCGGATCCAACCCCGGAAACAGCCACCCGTCACGCAAGATCTTGCCCTGGGCATGGCCCACGCGCCACCACACCCGCAGTCGCTCCAGCCGGATCGGCGGGGGCATCGCGGAGCGATCCTTGCGGGCCTTGCCCTGATCGACGCGCAGCGTCATGCGCTGGCCGTCCGCATCGCCGACCTTGAGCGAGATCACCTCGCTGGCCCGCAGCCCGGCGCCGTAGGTCGCCGTCACCCTGAACGTACGGGCATGAGCATGATGCATATGTATGGCTTGCCTGGGGCAAACTATCCAAATTAATCGCACGCCGAGGGCTGGGTTCATTTCGCCCAAGCAGGTTGAAGTTGGCACACACGGCGGCTGCGAAATATCTGCCTGCGCGTCGGAGGGATGAGTCGTGGTGCAATCTGCGTTGCTGAACTCTCCTCGCGCTCGCCATGGAAGGCAAAACCACAATCTATGATTCTCTGAATGGAGAGGCCGGCGTGCGTGCGTTGGTCCTGAGGTTCTACGAGTTGATGGATGAATTGCCGGAGGCTAGAGAACTCCGATTCCTCCACCCGGAGGATCTCCAGCGCAGCGCCGATAGCCTGTTTATGTTCTTCAGCGGCTGGTTTGGCGGGCCGCCCTTGTATGTGAGCGAGCGTGGTCATCCGCGACTTCGCATGCGGCACTTTCCATTCGCGATCGGACCGAGCGAGCGCGATCAGTGGATGTTGTGCATGCGAAAGGCGTTGAGCGAAGTCGTTGAAGATTCCGACACTCGTTCGGCCATCGAGGCGGCGTGCGAAGGCATGGCCAACCACATGGTCAACGTCTAGCGCAGCACCTTCATGGGCGATGGCTGTGGGCGGCGGCCACCGCGCCTGGTGGCCGGTGGACGACGCGTTGCGCGCGACCCGCCTGAAGGCCGGCCCGGCCGACCTGCACGGCAGCCACCCGCCCGGACGCGAGCGCGCCCGCGACGCCGTGCACGCGACGGCGCACGCGCTGCGCGAGCGCGCGCCCGGACTGCCGTTGATCGTCGCCGGCTTTTCCCAGGGTGCGATGCTGGCGCTCGATTGCGTGTTGCAGACCCCGCCGTTGACCGTCGCCGCGCTGGCGTTGTGGTCGGCGTCGCGCTTGGCGTTCACGGAATGGGTGCCGGCGCTGCACCGGTTGCGCGGCGTGCGCGTCGATCTGTTGCACGGACGCGCCGATGCCAACCTGGGGATTGCCGCGGGGCAATCCTTGCGAGACGCGCTCGTTGCCGGGGCGGCCGACGTGCGCTGGTCGCCGTTCGACGGCGGTCACGAAATACCCCTGCAGGCCTGGGTAGGATTGCGCCGCCTGGTGCGCGAGGTGACGGCGCCGAAGCAGCCGGGTGCATAGCATCGGCCGCGCGCGCCCCGGATCGCGTGACTTATCTGGCAATGCGCGGGGTTTTGCGCCCGCTGTCCCGCCCACGTGCCAGAGTTCCCGACAGCAGGGCGCGCCGCCGCCCGCTAAAATCCTTTGATACTTTTGGTAACCATGCATCCCGCCCACGCCGTCACCGCTCTGAAACTCGCCTCGCTCCGCGCGTCGGCGCCAGCGCGGGCGTTCGACTTCGAGGTGCTTGCGCGCAGCGTCTTGTCCCGCGCGGCCGCGCTCCGTGGCGCGCCGGTGCGGGCCATCCCGGCCTGATGGCGCCCGGCACCGCCACGCCTGCGCCGCAGGCGCTGCTGTTGACCGCGGCCGGCCA
>FTKW01000010.1_pt1 | contig 50539 bp, 50 predicted proteins | sample 1641051 | NCBI WGS metagenome assembly FTKW01 (sample SAMEA3914813, study PRJEB12502) | metagenome | biome: forest; material: soil | place: Canada | collected 2011-07-07 | depth 0.3 m
CAAGCGCGGCGAAGGCGAACGCGCCAAGGAAAGCAAGGTCGCCGACTTCCGCGCCGCCATGGCCTGGCTGATGACCCAGGCCGAGAACGCCGTCGCCCGCCAACGCTACAAGGGTCTCGGCGAGATGAACCCCGAGCAATTGTGGGAGACCACGATGGACCCGACCGTCCGCCGCCTGCTGAAGGTGGAGATCGAGGACGCGATCGAGGCGGATCACGTGTTCACGATGCTGATGGGCGACGAGGTGGAGCCGCGGCGGCAGTTCATCGAGTTGAATGCGTTGCGCGCCGCGAACATCGACGTCTGACCTTGTCGGGTGTGGGGACTTGGAATCGGCTGGACTGACAGCGATTTGTTAGGACGGAAATGATGGAAATGACTGGATTTCCTCATTTCCCTACGCATGAGTTGAGTCTTTTGACCTTCGCGTTTCGAAGGCTTCACCGTAAGAGAAGCCGCGCAACCTACGCCGTTGGCACTAGCACCAGACGATACTGCCGCAGCGCACCAGGAAATGCGCCCCGCATGTCGTCGAGTCGACCGACGGATACACAGACGGACCGCCTTCTTCTTGTACGATCCGCCACGCGGGGTGATGGCTCTTCATCAGATTGAGCACGACCTGCTGCTCACAGCCGCAGGGGCACTTGAAGAAGCACCACTTGTCCGCACCGGCACTGCGGTACACCGTAATGACACCCGCTTGCTGGGCTCGTGCAACTGCCCGCGAGCGCTCTTCGAAGACCTCCAAGCGGTAACGGCGCGGGGGCGCCTCGCTGCGCAGCGAGCGTACCCAGTCCGCGACAGCGTCGAATGCCCGAGTGAACCACTTCATTTCATGACACTCGCTCTGTAGCTGCCAGAGCGCGCAAGGCGCTCACTCGCCGGTTGTAGACGGTGATCCAAGATATGTGTTCGATGCGCAGCAACGCGACGAGGCGTTCGACCAGAGCGTCGTTAATGTCGACGGGGTCTCCGTGGGAGACCGAAGTAGCGCCAGGTTCCATCTTTACCCCCAGGACAGTTCAAGGTGGGGCGACACGTCCCCTGCGGCAAGCGAAGAACCATTCGCGCACATACAGCCCGGGCGTCGCTGGCCGGTGTTCGAGCGAACGGTGCCGATATCCAGGCGCATCAGTGCCTCATCGCCGAGAGACCGCCGCGCCCCCGGCAGGAACAGACGAGAAAGCAGTTCTGACGCGGCCATCGAAGCGACTGCTGACGTGTAGGCAACAACAGCCGGGGCAGGCTCTTCGAGTTCTGGTGCGTAGCCTTGCCTGAACTGCGAGGCGCGCTCGTCGCCTTGCAGGGCTTCGAGCCGAAGACCTTCGGCACTGATCCGGCCGCGGCAGAACAGGCAGGGCGCGCCCGGAGTCGTCGTGGTGATGCGACCCCATACCTCTTGGATCGTCCGCTCCACCACCTCGATCTTGACCCCGAGGTCAATCACCGGCGTCAGGTAGTGCAGCTGATGGGCCATGAGGATGCAGCGAGGCATCTCCTTGTCAACGCAGCTGAAGATCACGTCGCAGTCACGCAGCCTGAGCGCCACGTCTTGCCGGCAGATGCTTCCTTCGATCGGTACCGCGTTGGTGCCAAGACCAATCGAACGAAGGTGCTCGGCCAGCACGTGGACCTTCGGTTGACCCACATCTGCCATGGTGGCGCCCACCACTCGTGGGACGTTGGTGTCTTCCAGCTCGTCGTCGTCGAACAGCAGCAACGTGCCGATGCCCAGCCTTGCCAAGATTTGCGCAGTAGGCGAGCCGGTGCCGCCAGCGCCGACGATGCCGATCACCAGTTGTCCCAGCAGACTCTGGCCCGCTTGGCCGATCGCGCGGATCGATCGATCGAACACGTTCGGGCTTGCTGCGTGTCCAGCGACGTGAACTCGCCACTGCGTTCCCCACTCCGCAATGACGTCCAAGGGCTGCTTCTCAGGCGTGTAGATCCTGCCAAGAATCTTTCCGTCGCAGACCACGAGTGCGCCGTGTGTACGTCCGGGCACTCGTGACTTGAAGAAGTCGATGAGCTTGGGCTCCTCTCGGTCGTCCTGCGACGAGAACAAGAGCGCGCCCGGTGGATGGGAGTGGACGAAGACGATGGAGAGGTTGGCGGCACGTGCGGTCTTGACCGCCGATGCATACGCCGGGCTTGCGAGGGACATGCCCGCTTCGTGTTGCTGCAGGTAGTGCTCCGGCAGCACGGGCACGACTTGCGTCACGAGCAACTTTCGAGAATGGTCGGTCACCACCTCCGCGCACAGCAGGAACGCAGCTCGCTCCATGAATGGGGCCGCTTGCAGCGCTTCCCGCAAACGCTGCGAGGTCGCTTCGGTGAATATCAGGCTGGAGCGCATTCGGTCACCATACCGGCGCCTTGGAGTTCGCGCTGGATGTGGACGAAGAACGAACGCAGGCTGTCGACGCCGGGCTGCCACGGCGTCTGAGTCAGGTGCCGCGAGAAGCGCTGCCAGTTTCGGCCGCCGTGGGTCTCCACGTAGTCCGAGGCCGGGGCATATTGCCCCGTGGCGCGAAGCCTGATCGGCGGGTCGCAGTACCACATGTCCAGCGGAGTCAGCGGGTACCCCGTCGGAATGCGGATCATGAGATCCGTCGCAGCGGGGGCAAAGCCCCCGCCGGACACGTCGAAGCCCTTTATCACGAGGCACGACTGGCTTCGTGTCGGGTCCGGGATCAACTCCCAGACCAAGCCGCGCTCGCGCAGGAACACCTGGTCCTGAGCGCGCAGCATCAGAAGGCTCCCGGGTTAATGGTGGAAGGCGCCGTGTAGAAGCGGCTGCCGAGGCGAACGCGGTAGGTCTTCGTCGGCTCGATCAGGATGTCATCCCGGGGGCCGGGCGTCTCCAGAAACAGGTCGCGGTTCGCGGGTACGTCCGGGTTGGGCACCGCGCGCAGTTCAGCACCGGTCAACTCGCGTTCATCGACGAGGTACTTGACCTCGTCAATGACGATCTCAATGCGATTGATGGACTTGTGGTCAGTGGTCGACATGGCTATTCCTTGGCTGTTGATTGTTTATTGAGTAGCCGTAGCATAGCCAATAAATACATGCAAAGCAAGTGTTGAGCGTTTGTTTTTTAGCTAAAAAACATGTACGATGAGTGCCCAGCACGAGGACAAGTTGATGACGCCTGCCAAGAAGACGATGACGCTGAACCTGACGGACGCCGAGATGACGGCGCTGGAGCAGTTGGCCGCCGAGAAGGACATCAGCAAGACGGCCTTGATCCGTCAGGCATTGCGCCTGTACCAACTGCTCGATGCTCGCACCAAGGCGGGCGAGAGGCTCTTCTTCGAAGACGAGAAGAGCAAAGAGAAGAAGGAAGTGGTGGTCTTGTGATTCAAAGCGAAGATGTCCCCCTATGGGATAACGCCCGCAAGGGCGTCGAGCCCGCAACGTTGTGGAAGCAGCCGGCGCCGGAACTGTTGCTGCGGGCGGAAGAGCAGTGGCGGGGGTGGATGGAGGGCGTGGCCGCGATCAACGCCAACCGTGGGCTCGGGATGCAGTTGCCGTTCACCTATGCGCACTGGCCCTGGGGCTACATCGCCGTGCGGGCCAGCAAGTCGCTGCGCGAAGAGGTGTACGCGGTGACGCGTATCACCGACGCGGGAACGCGGAAGGAACGCATGTGGGTCGAGGGCATGATGCACCTGAGCACCTACGAGCACCCCTGCGTCGCCGACAGCCACAAGGGAAAGCCCGGCATCTACCTTGACCTCATCGCGACGGCGCCCTGGAATCTGCCGGGCGTGTTGACACCGCCGCGATTCAAGTTCGTTGGTGCGATCCTCATGCGCCAGGCGATCGATGTCAGCCGCGACCTGGGGTTCAAGGGCCGCATCGGCCTGCATTCCCTGGACGACGCGGCGGCCTTTTACAGAAAGGTCGGGATGGTCAGCCTCGGCCGCGACCCGAAGAAGCAAGACCTTGAGTATTTCGAACTCGAGGAGGCTGCAGCCGAGGCGTTCTACCCCTCTGAAGGAACGGATGATGAAAAAGATCCCGCTTAGCTGGCTCCTGCGGCATGCGGAGCTGGAAGACGAAGGCGCGGCCCTAGCTGGTACCGGTGACCTAGCGGACTTCGAAGCGCGTGTGGCCAGGGCTGAGCACACGACTGCACAGCCGACGCCCGCTCACGCGGTGGCCCTGGTGGTCAAGGCTGCCTGTGCGCAGGAAGGATTGGATAGGAAGCAACTGGGCGACCGCGCTGGTCTGAGTGAAGACGACGTGGCAAACGTCTTGGAAGCAACCGCTCAGCCGTCGCTGCGAGTCGTCGCCGGCCTATCAAAGGCTCTGCATCTATCAAGAGGCAAGCTGGCGCTGATTGCCGGCTTGGGCAGCGTTAGAGACGCGCAGAACGATGACGTCATGGTGCGATACGCAACGCTGTCCAAAGGCATGTCTACACTGGACGACGGTGGCCGGGAACTTGTCGCCGAGTTCATCAAGTTCATGTCCGAAGAATGATCTGAAGTGCGCAATGGGGGGGCGAAGATGAAAAGTCCGATCGTGCCGAGTGAAGAAGCCAAGGCAATCGAGAGCCGTGTTGACCGGCTCCTGAAGGATCTTGGGCGACCGAAGCCGCCCGTGAACCTGGTTCAGGTGCGTGCGATTCAGAAGCTTGACGTCCGGTACTACTCGCTCAGCAACCCCGACTTCCTCGACCGCATGGCGCACAAGATGCGTGTGGCAGGCAAGGTAATCGCTCCGATCCGTCTCTGGCAGGCGTTTAAGCAGATGGCTTTGAAGGCCGCGCTGCTTCCGGATGCGAAGAAGATCCTCATCGACGACGACCTGCATGACATCAAGAAGCGCTGGGCGGAGGCGCACGAGATCACGCACGATCTGCTCGACTGGCATGCGGGCTACATGTACGGCGATTCAGAGGTGGAGTTGCTGCCTTCCTGCCAGGACATGATGGAGGCGGAGGCGAACCTGGGGGCGGGCCTGCTGCTGTTCCCGCGCTACTACCTGGATGACTATCTGAGCGGAAAAGAGCCACTGATGAATGTGGCGCTGGCCCTGGCCGAGGAGTCCGGCAACAGCATCACGGCCGCGGGTTGGCGAATCGCGGAGCATGCGACCCGACCGACGTTCTTCATGGTGTGTGACTCCGGGACGATGAACGACGCGAGCCTCAAGCATCTCGCGGTCTCGCCTACATTCGAACAGCGCTTTGGCCATATTCAGCCCAGCCAACTCTTCACGATCGTGAAGGCGAATGCCCGCCGCGCACGCGGCGGACCGCTTGGAACCTTCACCTACGCGCTGCGCGACGCCGATGGTCGCCAACACGAGTTTGTGTTCGACGTGTTTGGGATCGGCGGGCTCAGCATCTTGGCCATCGGATACACGAAGGGGTGAGGCCCAATCGATCATGGAATGCGTAGGGTCCGGCCATTGGTCGCCCGAGGAACAATACAAAGAAGCGGAGGAAGACGGTGATCACGTTGAATCAACTCATTGCGGCTCTGTTTCCGCCGCACTTGCAGAGAACACCCACCCCCGAGCAGGCCGCGATTCTTCGGCATCAGCAGGGTCCGGCCTGGGTACTTGCCGGGCCGGGGTCAGGAAAGACCGAGGTGCTGGCATTGCTCGCACTCAGGTTGATGTACGTGGGCGGTGAGCCGTTCCAGAAGACGCCTGTCGCTCCGAGGTCTGTGCTCATCACGACGTTCACCGAGAAGGCGGCAAAGAACTTGGAGGATCGCATCGGTCGGTATCGCGCCGTCCTCGTCGAGGCGCATCCCCAGTTGGCGAGCGTCGATATCTCGGATCTCAAGGTGGGCACGTTGCACGGCCTGTGCAATGACCTGCTCCAGGAGCATCGGGCGACGTCGTACCAGAACGTCCGGCTCATGGACGAGTTCGAGCAGGCCATGTTCATCTACGAGCACATGAGCGCGATCAAGGGATCGGACGATCCGGCAGACCACGCGTTCTGGGCGCAGTTCGAGTTCCTCTTCGGCGCCAGGGACTGGCAAGCCAGCCGCTCCTACCTGCCCGCGAAGTGGCATCGCACGAGTGCGCTGGTGAAGCTGTTCAACCGGATTGCCGAAGATCGGGTCAGCGTCGCCGCGATGTACAAGGCCGGCGGCCATTGGCGCCGCGTTGCCGATCTCTACGACGAGTACTGCCAGCACCTCAAGAACAACCACCGCTGCGACTTCTCGCAACTGCAGGTGCACTTTCTCGAATTCCTCAAGACCGAACTGGGGAAGTCGTTCCTGAAGGGGAGCCCCGGCGCCCACGACGGCATTCGCTGGGTCTTGGTCGACGAGTACCAGGACACGAACCTGGTACAGGAGGCGATCTACTTCGAGATGGCCATCCAGCAAGAACACAACCTCGTGGTGGTCGGTGATGACGACCAGGCGCTGTATCGCTTCCGCGGCGGTTCGGTGGAGTGCATGGTCACGTTCGATCAGGCCTGCCAGGTCCACCTCGGTGTGCAGCCATCGACCGTCGCGAAGTTCCCACTGGCAGGCAACTTCAGGTCGCATCCGAACATCGTCAAGTTCTTCAACGAGTACATCACGGCGTTCCCGTCGATGAAGCAGCCTGGCGCCCGCGTGCCAGGCAAGAAGGCGATGACCGCCAAGTCTGACATAGCGGGCGACTATCACGCGGTCGGCATCCTGGAAGGCGCGAAGCTTGAGGACATGGCGCGTCGGTTCGCCGACGCCGTCAAGAGCCTCATCGAAAGTGGCGTCGTCAAGGATGCGTCGCAGTGCTGCCTTCTCCTGAACAGCACCAAGGAAACTGCCCGCAACGCCGGCCCGTACGTCGAGGCGATGAAGCAGGCTGGGCTACGGGTCTACAACCCCCGAAACAAGGCCTTCCTCGAGCAGGAGGAGGTGCAGGGGCTGCTGGGCGCACTGCTTGCGATGCTGGACCCTACTGGGCAACACATGCCGACCTCACAGGACCTGAACGCATTCATTGTCGAGTGCCGCGACACCTACACGCAGTTGGCGAGCGCGAATCCGAAGCTGCGCGACTACGTGCGCAAGTGCGTTCAGAACATCGCTGCGCACAAGGGGAGTTTCGTAGACGCGAACCTACAGGAGATTGCGTACCTGCTTCTGAGTTGCCCGCCGTTCGACCAGTGGCATGAAGACCCGGTGCGCCGTGTCCGACTGGCTCGCCTCACGGCGCTCCTGGAGTCGTATGCCTCCATGCCTGTCCTCGGCCACGAAAACGCGCAGCGCGGCCGCATGAAGGTCGATGACCAACCGCCGTACGCCGTTGTGGGCGGTTGGGCGATGAACTTCTACTACCTGTTCTTCGGCTACTTGGCGAAGGCCGGGCTGGACGAGGTAGGCGACGAGGATGTCATCTGCCCGCCGGGTTATGTACCCGTGATGACGATCCACCAAGCGAAGGGGCTGGAGTTTCCGTTCGTGTTTGTGGGGAACATCAGGCAGAGTACCCAGGTAGGGGACGCGCACAACCTGGAGTCGCTGATGGCCGCTTTCCCCGGCAACCCGCAGCGTGTCTTCAAACTTGCGCAGCCTGAGACGCGAGCCGAACTCGACCGCATTCGGCAGTTCTATGTGGCCTACTCGCGCGCGCAGTACGCGCTCATCCTGATCGGCTCGAAGTCCCAGGTTGCGAACGCCGACAGCAAATCCGTTCCCTGCGGGCCGAGCAAGGGCTGGCTGTCTCAGCGCTTGGTCAATCTATAGGAGGCCTTGTGTTCGCTGATCTGTACCAGACCGTCGACGTCCCTCCGCTTGCCAACTCTGGCGTGAGGCCCCGCTTGAGCCTGACAAGCGACATCCTGTCGTTTCGTCACTGCAGCTACCAGTACGGCCACTTTGCGCACGACGGGTTCGTGCCAGCGCAGTCTGCGCAGGCGTTCTTCGGAACCGTGGTTCACCAGGTGCTCGACAGGTGTCATCGCCAGTTTGCCGGACTGATGCCTGGCGTGCCCGCCAGCTTCCCAACCAATGCCGACATTGAGGGCTACTTCAAGGAAGTGCGCACAGCCCTAAAGTCGCACGGTATCCGAGCCGTCAGCGAGACCGTGGCGACCCGTGCACTGGAAATCATCCGCTACTTCAACACGGTCGAAGGGCCCACGCTGTATCCGTTGATCCACGACACCGAGTTCCGGTTGGAACAGGATCGTGCTGATTATGTTCTTCGCGGTGTGGTGGACGTACTCGTTGATCGGCCGGGTATCACGGGCACACCTGCGACTCGTGAGATCTGGGACTACAAGGGCTCAAGGCGACCGGCTGCCACCGACCCTGAGATGCAAGAGTACGAGTGGCAGATGTGCGTGTACGCCGAACTCTACAAGGCGCGTTCGGGTGCTTATCCGGCCAAGGCAGTTCTGTACTTCCTGAATGAACTCTCCGAGGACAACGTGAAGTCCGGCGAGCGCCCCGCTCGGGCGGTTCACGAGGTCGTGTTCACGCCAAAGAAGGTGCAGGACGCACTGGGCCTATTTCACGAGACGGCCATGAAGATCATCGAGTGCGCGGCGACCTCGACCTGGCCGTTGCCGAATACGAAACCCAAGGACGAGACCTGCAGCATCTGCGATTTGCGCTGGCGATGCCCCAAAGTCAATTTCCCTCGGCGGTTGCCGTTCGCTTGAGGCGTCGCGCCAGAAAGACTGAACCGGACTTGATCCGCCGCGCAGTGCCGTCGGACTGAGCGACACCGAAGGCGTCATGATGCCTGCAGCATCAACAAGCTTCACGAGGTGATCGAAGCCGCGCGCAGACGAGCGCGCGTCATCAATCTTGAGCATGCCTTTCGAACGGCCAGGCAGTCACCTGGGCCGTCACTATGTCGAAGTTGTCCGCTGGCGCCTCTATGTTTCTGGACGAGGATATTGACGGGGGTCGCGCAAGATTGAGCGCGCTGGCGCCACCCTCACAAATTGTGGCCCACGGCACGCGAAATCACTGCGAGGGCGGAAGCCGCTTCACTTCTAGTACGAAGTGCTCCGCCCCGAAGTTCATCTGTGCTTCGTGGCCGTCGCGTAGGCTCTTGAAGTCGAACACGGGTGGGTGCGCTGACGCTTCTTGGCGAACGCCACTTGCCGCCTTGTCAGGAGGTGGCAGCTCTCAGTGTAAGACGGCAACTGTCTCCACTGGCCTTGCGCCAGACGCGCACGCTGCTGATCGGCGGCTCGAAGTTGACAAAGTGGTTTGCGATGAACGCGCTCAGGTTCTCAAGCGTGGGCTTGCCGAGTCCCTCGACCTCATCCAAAAAGGCGTGGTCCAGCACGGATTGGATGAGGCTGATCTCTCGACGCAGCAATCCGAGATCAACGACCATGCCCGTCTGTGGATGGCGCGGTCCTCGAACTGAGACTTCGGCGTGGTAGGTATGTCCGTGAATGCGCTTGCTGCTGAGCGTATCGATCTCTCGGTCGAGCGTGTGCGCCGCCTCGAAAAAGAACTGCTGCGATAGTTCGTAGATCATCGGATGCCTATGATCTTGTGGGTTTGGAGGCGCAGCTTCCAAGCGGGGCGGGAGAGTCATTGGTCGATGCACAGATGCGTGTTAGCCTGGCGCTCGCTGCCATCCGTGGGCTGCAGGAAGCGATGCTCGAACCCAGCATGTTCCAGCTGATCCAGTCCGATCCCTGGTTGTGGCCAGATGACCTCGAGCTCGTTGCCCGAGCGCTGCTTCCACTCGGCACCTGCCTTCGGACTGACGCAGATCCAATCGATGCCCTCGGGTACCTCGATCGTGCCGTGGGATTCGAGTGCCACCTCGAACCTAAGGCGCCAACAGCGGGCGGGCAGCCGTGTTCTGCCGGTTCGCGGGGGGCAACCTGTGGACGAGCCGCGAAGAAGAACGTGCGACCGCGACCTGCAAGTTCCGCGACACGGACTTCGCCCTGCAGCGTGTAGAACTTATCTTTGACTGAGTACGTCATGCGTGCACGGACTCCGCTACCCAGCGTTCCCACCCTGAGCGGCGAAGCTCGCAGGCCGGGCATGCGCCACATCCATAGCCCCAGGCATGCAAGGCGCCGCGTTCGCCCAGATAACAGGTGTGGGTGTATTGGACGATGAGGTCGACGAACTTCGGACCGCCGAGTTCGTCGGCAAGTCTCCACGTCGCTGCCTTGTCGAGCCACATGAGCGGCGTTTCGATGGTCACACGCTGAGCAAGTCCCAACGTTAGCGTGATCTGCTGCGACTTGATCGTATCGTCACGGCAGTCGGGATAGCCGGAGAAGTCGGTTTCGCACATGCCGCCGACCAGGACACCGATGTCGCGCCGATATCCGAGACAGGAGGCGAGCGTCAGGAAGAGGAGGTTGCGGCCCGGCACGAACGTGTTCGGCAAGCCGTTGGCCTGCAGTTCGATCTGCCGGTTGTCGGTGAGCGCGGTGCTGCTGATCTGCCCGAGGATGCCGAGATCCAGCACGTGGTCCTCACCCAGCCGTTCGCTCCACCCAGGAAACTCGCGCCGGATCTCCTCAAGCACCACCAGGCGCTGCTTCAACTCGATCACGTGGCGCTGCCCGTAGCCGAAGCCGACCGTCTCGACGTGCGCGTAGCGCTGCAGGGCCCACGCCAGACAGACTGTGGAGTCCTGGCCGCCTGAAAACAGCACCAAGGCCCGCCTGGTTGCAGATGCCGTCGGCAGCGTCGGGTGGCTCATGTGGCTTTCCTCTTGCTAGTCCGACTCGTCCGGTGCGGCGCACGAACCAGCCCCACCAGGTGCTCCGACAACTGTTGAATCTGACGCGGGACGTTCTCGATCCGGTTCCAGCGGACCACCTCGCCGTCGGCAAAATTCCAGTGACCGTCGGTCCACGCCGTCTTGCCGACCAAGGGTGCCAGTCCCTCTTCGAAGTCCGCCTGCGACGTCGCGTGACGGCGCGCGTAGATCTCGTCCATCACGTAGCCCAGCGCCGTGATGCCGGCGCCATGCACCAGGCGCGAGGTCGTGGGCTTGTGGCCATGCCATGCTTCCGGAAAGACCTGCTGCACGGCGGCGAAGAAGTTGTTCATCAACTCGAAGGCGGGTGTGACGTCCTTCTTGCCCGACATCACGATTTGCACGGCACCCGCCGCGTCGGAGTTGATGATCGCCTTGTGAAGTGCCGTGTCCTTGATGACGCCGGTCGGGTTGGTCTGCATCTTGACGGCCTTGCGCAGCGAACTGGCTGGGTCGAAGTTCAACCGCTCGGTCAACGCCGCGGCGAGTTGCCGAGGGGACAGGCGCTCGGGCATGTGAGGCATGCCGGGCAGAAGTTCATAGATCAGCGACTTTGACAGTGGGCGCGTGTTGTTGACAAGGATGAACTGGCGCTGCAGTTCCTTCATGTCGCGGCAGATGAGGCACGAGGCGAAGATCTGGAAGTCTTCACGCCCAGTCTGCCCCAGCGCTGTAAGTCGCTGCTGTCCATCGACGACGAAACCCGGCGGGTGATCGCCGACATCGACTTCGAGCACCGTGCCGCCACCTCGCTTGGTGACGATGCGTGCGTCACCGACGAACGCCAGCACGACGCAGTTCGGCATCACCGCGTCAGGCGCTTCCAGGTAGTCGCGAATCTCCGCAATGTGGCCAGTCACCTGGGGACGCTGGAAACCGACAGCGCGGCCTTGAGCGTCTCGTCCCAGGCGCTCGATGGTGGCGATCTGCGCGATCTGGCTGGCCGTCGCGCGCACCATGACGCTGCGACTCGTGCCTTGGTCGGCCAGCAGGGCCTCAAACTTCAACGTCTTCTTTTTCGGCATCTCTTGTTCTCTTCTTCGGGGACTTGTCGAGAAGCCTGCGTACGTGCTCGGAGTACACGTGCAGGTTGTGAAAGCCTCGACGCTTGTTGTGGTTGCTCGATCGGAAGATGATCACATCGATGTTCGCCTCGCGGCAAACGCGACATGAGCAGGCTTTCCACGGTGCATCGCTCAGGGTGCGACGCACACTCGCTTCGGTTTCGCTCAGAGCCTTGGCGAGCGATTTCTCGGTCTTGCATTTGCAGGCTTGGTACAGACGCTGATACCCCATGACCTGCTCGACGGCATGCTCAAGCGTCTGGGTCCCCGCATCGAAGGCACGCAGCGCCTTTAATGCCCGAACCTCGGCCACCGTCGCGACCTCCTGTCGCAGGCGGCCCTCCTGCACGGCATTCGTCAACGTCCGGTCTTCCGTGGACTGTGGGATACGGATGGCGGTGTAGTAGTCGAGTCCCTTACCGGAACCGGGCACGTAGTAGTTCGCCTTCGCGTCCATGAATGCGCGGTAAAGCGGAGACGTCGAATCGAAGCTCTCGATGCCGTAGTCAGTGAACTCGCTGATCTGTTCGGCCTTGGCAAATCCAAGGATGTGCAGACGGGTGGCAGGCTTCAGGCGCTGGCGGATCGCCTTGAGCGCCAGGTGAACTTCGGGTGAGGCGAGCGGCACCATGCCCCCGATCGCGAGGTACCGGTACCCCATCTTCTCCAGCGATTGCGCGGCTGCCGCCATGCTGTCGGGAGACCAACCCTGCACCGCACCCATCGGTGTGAACCCCGGAATCGAGCGAGTGGCCTTGAGGAACGCTTCTGCGTTTGCGAGTGTGATGTCGAAACGCTCGCGTTCGTCGCTTTCGGCACCCGTCAGTCCAACAGCCTGCGGCCGGAACGCGAAGATGATGTGGTCTACCGAACAGCCGTGGGTGAAGCCCCCGTCCGCGTAGAACGAGGCCATCTCCTCGGCGGTGTACGGGGGGACCTTCTCGCCCACATAGGTGAACGCCCCGCAGTCGCCGTAGATGGGCATGTGCTTGAGCGCAGGCGTGTCCATGCGAAGGAAGGCGCGTGCACCGACCCGGCGAAACCGCATCGCATGTGCATCGCTGTACTTGCCCTTGACACGGTGGTCGCCGACGATGCCCCGAGACACAAGCACACCGTCGTACGGTGGGCGCTCGAAGAACTCGTGCGAGTAGACGTCCGACCAGTACGGCTTACGGCCGGGCGCGAAGCGGTCACGCTCGAAGTTGTAGCCCGGATCGATCTGATCGATCGCGTCTGCATAGATGAACTTCATGCCGCGCCTGCCCTGACGTAGGCCGCACCCAAGTGCTGCACGACTCGCGCCATGCTCTTGGAAGTCGATTCGAGTGCGTTCCACTCCATGCCGATCTCGGGCCACCGGCCCGAGGTCCAGGCGCACTGGCGCGCGATGCTGCTAAGTTCCTTGCGGAACAGCTGGTCGAGGTCGCCCTGCCGGTAGCCGACGCGCGCGCAGATGCGGTCCATCATCACGCCCATCACCGAGATGCCGGCGGCCGATGTTAGGCGGCTCTTGTCCGGCGGCAGTGCCCAGGCCTCGGGGAACGTTGCTGCCACCGCGGACCAGTAAGCGGCCAGCAGGCGGTACATCTCGCGTACGTTGGCGGACTCCCGGCCGTTGCCCTTGAGGTGCAGGAGCGCCCCGCTCGTGCCGTTGACGCGGTCGCGGATCATCCGTGTGACGGCAGAGTCGATGATGGCGTTCTTATCGGCCTTCTCCGAGATCCGCGAGATCCGGTGGAAGAAGGGCGATTTGGCCGTGGCGTTGAGCAGGTTGCACAACTCACTTGGTACGCGGCTGGCAATGAGGTCACGGGGCAGCAGCGCGTCGTCCGTCTCGGGCAGAAGTTCGTTCACCAGTCGCTGCGAAAGGCCCTTGGCACGGTTGACCAGGATGAACTGCTGGCGATGGGTCTCGATAGAACTCGATTCAAACGCGACGACGGGCACCAGGATCGACCCGTTCCTGGATCGCCCCAGCGCCAGTGAACGCTGCTGGCCATCAACAACCCATGCGACCTTCTCGCCCTCGGCCCGCACTGGAATCGATAGGGTCCCTGCCTCGACGCCCCCTACATTGAGGTTCGCAGTCTTGGTTCCGCGCTTGCGCGTGAAAGTCACTTCAGGCGAGAGCGCAAGGATGACGGCGTTCGGGAACAACGCGGGCCCACGGTCCAGGTACTCAGTGATCTCGCGAACGTGCTTCTGAATCTCTGCCCGCTGGAAGCCCTGCAACTGGTGCTTCTTCTCGTCTCGCTTGATGCGACTGAGATCGGCGATCTGCGTCAGTTGGGCACCCGGCATGACGAAGCTGAAGACCTTCGCGTCACCCTGCTTGAAGAGCAACGCGTTCATCACCAGCGATGAAGTGCGCGCGGGCCGCTTCCTGGCCAGAGGTGGCTTCTTCGCAACTGCGTTCATTGCGCCTGAGCCCGTGTGAGTTCGGCAATCCGGCGAAAGCGCTTCTGCTCGCATGCGTAACCGTCAGCGCGCAGCATGCGCAGCAGCTTCGACTGGGCGAGCTCAGACCCTGGGTCCTGCTTGCGTATCCACTTCGCAATCTCGGAATCGGTCTGGACTAGACGCGAAGGACAAGTCCTCGCCAACGCACTGGAGAGCGCGTCAGACACCCACTCGCGTTGGACGTCGGTGTCAACCGCTTCCGGCCGGCTCCTCAAGAGCGACGAGAAGTGGACCAGAGCGCGTTGAACAGCACTCGATTGCGTGCCTTGCGGCGCGCCGTCGAGGCTATCGAGTCGAGCGTCGTACTTGATCACCTGAGGCAGCAGGTCCGCGGCCAGCGCAGTACGACCTATGGTGACAAGCCGGAGGCGCTTCCGATTCGCGGCCGTCAGCGCCAGAAGGTCGGGTTCGACCATGCGCAGGTACGTCCCGGGCAGCGCCATCAGTATCAATCCACGGTGCTTGCGCAATGCGGCGGCGAACGGATTGCTCACCCCATACGCCTTGTTCAGGGCCACCCACCAGTCGCGCGGCGTCGTCGAGCCCACGCGCAGCGGTGCAGGGGCAGAAGCGGAGTGTGAAGAAACTGTCAGGTCGTAGCCGGGGATGGCCTCATCGCCATCAACCAGAGACATCCCTGCGGAGACAAAGTACAGGTCGCAGTCCAGCGTTCTGGCAGCCTTGGCTGCGCTTGCGACCGCCGGGCCGCCGTAGACATCACGCGCAGCGTACAGATCTGACGCGGCGCGGACGTTGCGCACCCAGGTGCGCGCGAACGCGTCGGGCGTGCTCGACCGGTACCGCGCGGCACACAACGCCGCTGGCACGGAGACCCGTTTCGTGGAACTGCAAGATGTGATGATGAGCATGATCAAGAAACTGCAGGACAGCAGTATCCCAGATGATGCAGTTATTACTGCCGATTGAGCGAAAAATCAAGCGAGGCCTGTCGTGCGGAAGCTGCACCGCGGCGAGCCGGGGTTCAGGGCACCGGCCCTCGGATCGACGTGGACGTGGCTGCCGCACTTCAGCGGTTGGGCCCGCGAGCCGAATACGTACGGATCTCCGGTGCTGGTCGCAACGCGCTGGACTTTTACATCGCCTGCTACGTGGAGCGCCTGGCTTGCGCCGAACCGGACGCTTACTTTCACGTCATCGCCCTCGACAAGGGCTACGACCCGCTTCTTGAGCATCTGAAGGCCCAAGGCATCCAAACAGCCAGGTGGGCGGATGTCAAAGACATCCCCACGGTACGCACGAATGGCGCCGTGCCTACCGAGCGATCATCCTCACGTACCTGGTCAGACGAGGCGCGCAACGCCCTGGGACGATCAAGGCACGTACTGGAAGCGTGGCCGCGCTGTTCCAGGCAAAGCTGCAGGAGACCGAGGTCGCAAGGCTTCTGGAAGAGTTGCGGCGCAATCTTCGTGGTGAACGGGACCAAAGTCACCTACGCGTTGCCTGAATAGCTGCTTGCAGGCATCCTGGCGCCACCGGATGAGCCGCTCGGCGCGCTCACGTTGGTGCCCAGGCGCCGGCCCGGGAGTTCGGGGGCGATCCGCCCGTCGGGTGCGGGGCGAGGGTACCGGTCCACGGTTCGGTTCAAAATGCATGGTGCCGGCCGCGTACCTACGCCGGTCAGGCAGCGACGAAGAACTAGGGGGACTTCAGGCATGGCAGACAAGACCTACATCTACGAGGCGTTCCGTTATCAGCCGCGAACGGACGCTGACCAGAAGATTCTTCAATTTGTGGCCCCGGCCTCGGAGATCCGGGAGTGGGCTGGCGTTCCGCGCAAGGCGTTCGACTACCAGCACGGATTCCAGCGCAGCCTGAGTCCGCAGCGTGTCACGGAGGTCTCGCGCTACTTCGCGCAAGACCCGCGCAATGTCTCTCCAACCTCGGTCGTCGTGGGCTTCACCGGTGACGTGAAGCTGGAGGTGTTGCCGCCGCGCAAGCTCCCGCCTGGCGCCCGCGACCTGGGCGAGCAGGTCCTGATCCGCGTCACGGTCCCGGACTACTCGGAAACGCCTGTCGAGGAATTGACCGCGCTGGCCTTGAAGAAGTTGGAGGAGCGCCTGTCCGTGACGACGGTGGCCGAGATCAAGGCCGACGTCCAGACCGCGGCAGCCGCCGCGGGCGAGTTGCAGGACACCGACGCGGTGGACGAGTCATTTGGCATCACCGCTGAAGAGACGGCAGGTCTCGACGAGTCGGCCATGCCTGACCGTTCGTACCTTGAAGACTTCTACGCCCAACTACTCGCGTACTCGCAGGGCCTCGTTACCTGGCCCAACGACAAGCAACTGCGGGAAGTGCTGTATTCGATCATCAAGCCGGCCATCATCGTGGACGGCCAGCACCGGATCTTTGGTGCCGCCAACATCAGCGCGGACCTGCGCTTGTCGGTGTGCGCACTGCCAGATGCGACTTGGGCCGAAAGCGTCTTCCAGTTCGTCGTGATCAATCAGAAGGCCAAGCCGATCAAGCCAGCGTTTCTGAGTTCGATCGTCGCTACTTCTCTCAGCACCGACGAGATCGACGTGGTCTACGAGCGGCTGAAAGACTCGCGCGTGGACGTGGGGCGAGCCGACACCATGGAGCGAGTGAACACCGATCCGCGTTCACCGTTCAAGGGCATGATCGACTTTGAAGTCGAGGGCACGGTCGGCTTCCTGCAGTTCCCTGGCATGAGCAAGCTCGTATCGGAGTTTTTCCATATTCCTCGCTCGCATCCGGTCTTGCTGCCCAACGGACTGTGGGCCGGGGTCGAGGGGGAGTGGATCGAGTACTTCTTCGCCCTGTGGACCGGTGTGCGCAAGACACTCGAAACCGCCGATCCGCGCCTGTGGATGCAACCGTCCGACGCGAATCCCAACAACCTGCTGAAGATCGTGACGTTGCAGGAAGTGCAGCGTTTCATGCTGGACACCTGGGCAGACAGCCGGTTCATCAAGTTCACCACGCCGCAGGAGGTGCAAACCCAGGCCGCGGGCTTCTGGGAGGAGTTTCCTTCGACATTCTTCACAGACGAGTGGCGCAAGAAGGGGCTGCAGACCTCAGTGGGCCGGTCCATCCTGCGAAGCGCTCTCACGGAAACCCGGCGATTCACGGGCCGCAAGAATTGGGGGCACCGCCGCCTGGGACTGTTCTCGGAATAGTCCCATGAACTGGATTGACCTCGCATTGATCGACAACGAGGCCGGCCTGCGCCAGGCGATCGAGAAACTCGACGAGCCTGGGCGAGCAGGCGTGCTGACCGAGTTGATTCGTCTGCTGAAGCTAAGCAAGGCAGAGGCGGACCAGACGCTGATCCGCCTGCTGCTTGAGCGCGCGAGACCGTTTTCGATACCGGGACCGTTCTGGGGCCGGTCGCCGGATTCCAGCGACGACATGAGGCGACCCACGGAGCGGCACTTCAAGGATCTGGGGATCACGTTCTCGCCCGAACGGCTGGCGGCGGTGCAGAACATGTATCTCCAGTTCTCGTCCGAGCGGGACGAGCGCAGGGTCACGCTGGTAGATCTGCAGCGGCAGGATTTCCGCTGTGCTCACTGTGGACTCGCCTTCTGCAACGACGAACTGGCGAAGAAGGGCTGGGTGTCGCCGCACGGTGTGCGCCGCAAGGAAAAGTCAGACCCGCTGAAGCCCCAATGGAAGACCGCTGCGCTGCGCGCACCGACTCTGGATCACCGCTGGCCGATATCGCTGTACGGTTCGAACGACGAGGGCAACCTCTACGTCCTGTGCAAGGGTTGCAACGACGGCAAGTCCGCATGCCTTGCGCGCGAGCAACTGCCTTCCTTCATCGGAATGCCCCAGCGCAGCACGCTGTTGGGCTTGTACCCGCTCTCCACCGAAATCTTTTACGCGCAGATTGCTCGCGAGCCCAGGTGCTGGAAGACGGGAGTCGGGGCTGCTGATTCGGAGTTGACGGTCGAGATCGCCGATCCGAACAAGCCCGCCTTCCTGGACAACCTGCTCACGGTCGAGAGCCCAGGTGCTTAGTCACACGCCCGTTCTGCACTCCAAGATCCGATCCGGGCGCACATGCAAGGACAAACGATGGTGATGTTGGATCTGCCCGCTCAGTTCGATCTCAAGGCCAAGGCCATGCTTTTGAAGATCTCACAGGGCAAAGCTGCTCATGCTGCCAAGAACATCAAGGCCAGCGGGCAGCCGTTCGAAGAGTCGTTTCGAGCGCTGCTCGCCGAGAGCCTGCCGCCGAACAATCGTGTCGCCAGTGGCTACCTCTACGGTGCTGACTCGACATGTAGTGCGGAGGCCGATGTTCTTCTATACGAGGATCGTGAGGCGTTTCGATTGGACCCGGCGCCTCAAGGTCAGCACTATGTGCCGTATACCAGTGTGTCGATCATTGGCCAGATAAAGAACTCAGCGCGCGAACTGAAAGATGGGATCAAGCAGGCGCAGGGGTGTCTGACTTCGTGGCTGGCGATGCACAGGAACTTGGCGTCGACGGGTCTGACTCTCGGAGGACCGCATCAAGAGCGGCCATTGACGTTCGTCGTCTGCGGCACGTGCACTGACAAGGAGCTCGAGAAGATTCCGGCGATCCTCAAGAAGCAGGGACGCCCCTTTGTCGACTACATCGTCCTGCTCGAACGTGGCCGAATCATCGCGGGAAGCCTAGACCTCTTGCAGCACGACCCTCCGTTCATCGATTTCTTGGAATACAGAAACGTCAACGGATTTCACTTGTGTACGCCCCATGGAAACGCAAGCAACGAGGTAGGGCTGGCGTTGCTATGGTTCTACTTCGCCCTAGTGTCGAAGTTGAACCTGGACCACGGAAATCAGCTGCGCTACCACGGCTTTTGCAGGCAAATTTCGAACCGGTACCCGCTTCGGCCACTCATGAAATTGATTTGACAGGTTGCCTTTTGACGCGCTCGTGCTGAGGACGGTCACCGTCCGTCGAGCGTCACCCAGCCAAGGTCGGCTCTACGCGGGAGGGCACGACGGGGCAGCCTGCGCCTACCAGGCGCTAAACGCGACGCGGCTGGCAAGCCTGTCATGCACCGCGACGTGCGGCTAAGAAATACATGGCGGCTGCTCTGCGCGGGCGAAGCGTCGATCACAATGGAGGCGCGCGCGCACAACAGAGGCCCATCCATGACCGACAAACAACCCGCTGCGACCCTGACACTAAAGCAAGCCCTCGTGGGCTCGTTTATCGGCAGCGACCTGTCGTACTACCCGCGGCGGTCAACGACGGCTGAGAAGATCGATTCGAAGGCGATGCTGGACGAGATCCGAAAGTCGCTTGATGCGTTTGACTTCGCCGCCGCCGAGTTGACCAAGACGGCCGACCCCAAGCTGCTGCTGGACCGCGCCAAAGACTCGCTGGAGGAAGCGAAGAAGCAGACCGAGTACCAGGACGCGAAGGCCGGGCGCTTGCTGACGATCGTCGCCTTTCTGACAGCTGCCGTCGGCACCGTGTTCGGCAAGTTCATCGATCTCTACCCGCTGCACAACGACGCCGCGCTGGTTAGCTGGACCTCGCTTTGGATCGGGGCGACTTATCTCATTTTTGGCGTCTACTTGCTGCTGGTTGCCGCAGGAGCCTTGGTGATGTTCCACGCCATGTCCACGCGCTTCGTCTGGCCCCCCGGCGGCAGCAACCTCGCGGACAAGGACGACGTCGTGTCGGTGCTCTTCTATCAGTCGATCATTCGGACCAAGCCGGAGGCGTGGGGCAAGCTTTTTGCCGGCGACCAGGCCACGTTGATGCGCACCTACTATAAGAACTATGCCACTGAGGCGTATCTGATCGCGTCCAAGGTTGCAGACAAACTTCGCTACCTAGATCCGGGCCAGCGGCTGCTGAACACCAGTATTCGCGTGCTCCTATGCGTGTTCCTCTTGATCATCGTCACGTTCAGCTTTGTGACACCGCCATCTAAGGCGGTCGCAACAGCGACCTCCGGCGCAAACGCGAGCGCACCGGTCTCCGGCGCTCTGTCAGCGCCTCCAGCGGTGAGAGCGCCAGTTACGCCATCTCCGGCGCCAGACAAGGTTGTTCCCGGTACTCAGCCGCCCGCAGCCGCTTCCCCCACGGCGACGGGGGCGACCTCGGCGAGTGATCCGAAGCGAGCTGTGCCTGTTGTTCCGCAACAGCAGTAACTGGCTCATGCAATGAGCCACCCAGCCTGTACCATTGCCTGCAACCTCAACCACGGAGTCTCAACATGTCGCATGAACCGACGGTTGTCCTCGTCGATGCCGACAACACGTTGTGGGACACGGATGCCGTGTTCCAAGCCGCGCAGTTGCTCGTACTTGCTCGCGTGGAAGAGGAGACGGTGAGGACCTGCGCTGCCGTTGATCGGCTGGAATTCGTCCGGGCGTACGACCAGGCGTTGGCCCAAAAGCACCATCTACATCTGCGCTACCCCGCGCAGTTGCTGGTCAGAAGCGTCGAGGCTGGTCTGGCAGGGATTGCGCCTGAGGTCGCTGCGCGCGACGCGATTGCCGGGCGCGCCATGACAAGCAGCTTAATGGAGTTGCCCGCCGTCGAAGCGATTGTCTCCGACTACACGCAAGCGTTGACGCGTATGCCGCCGCTCCTGGGCGGGGTGCGCGAGGGCGTTCGCGCGGGCAAGGCGGCAGGCCTGAGATTCTTCGTGATGACGGAAGGACGCATCGAGAAACAGAAGCGTCTTCTCGAAAAGCATGGTCTGCTCGACTCGTTCGAGAACGTTTGGGAGATGACCAAGGAGCGCAGCCAGTTTGATCGGGTGGCCAGCAGGTTCGCGGGCACCCGGGTCGTCGTGATCGGGGACCAGCCCGATCGCGATATCGTGCCGGCTAAGGCCGCCGGATGCTCGACGGTCCTCGTTCCCAGCCGCTTCAAGCCCTCTTGGCAAACGGCCGCTGGCCAAGGCTTGGCTGATCACCTGGCAACTGATTTTCTTGACGCTGTCAAGTGGTGCGTCGAGACCGACAGCGAAGCGACCGTCCAGGTCAATTGAGACGCGGCGCGGGCCGCGCGGCTTCCGTGCGAGTTGAACGGGCTCCGCGCCTCAGGACATGCGCAGCGCTCCCCGAAAGCGGCGCCGCGCAACGTCGGCGGCGACGATGGCTCGCCTCAGTCTCGTGTTTCTCCCGCCGCCACTGATCGTCAGTTCGTGCAACAAGTGGTCGATGGACGGGGATACCGTGGCCCCCAGCCGTTCGACTGTCAGAGCCGCGGAATCGGCCGATACGACAAACGTGATCGACTCCAGCCCGCGTGAGTGGAAGTTTTCCATCACGGACCTCCAATCGACCGACTCGCACAGCCAGAGGCCCATCAGCGCGGACTCGCTGGTCCGAAGCGTGCCCAGCACCCATTGAACGTAGCCTGGCGGATTCAACCGGTCAACGCAACACATTGACTGAACATCTCAGCCGGGGTCTGGAAGCCGAGGGTCTTCCTGGGGCGTTCCTTCAATTGCCTCGCAATGGCGTTGAGCTTGATCTGCGAGAGCTCGGAGACATCAACTCCCTTGGACAGGTACTGCCTAAGCAGGCCATTGGTGTTCTCGTTGCTGCCACACTGCCAGGGGCTTCGCAGGTCGCAGAAGTAGACCTGGATGTCGGTGGCCAGAGTGAATTTCTTGTGCGCCGCCATCTCCTTTCTTCTTAAGCCGCTTGTAGTGCCTGAGCAGGCTATTCAGCCCCTCGTCCTCACTGCTTGGAGCAATCTGCATTGACTCGGGATGTGTTTGTGCCACTGGTCATGACAAAGGGACTCCAGTGAGCAGGATGAGCGAGCTTGAGATCAATTGCGTTCGTCTCGGCTTGGATCAGTCGGATTTGGGCCGACCGTAAGGCGTCTGCGATAGCTCGGACGTCTGAGAAGCTCGAGCAATTCGCATAGAACTTCTCAAAGAGTTCTGCGCCGCTGTCATCTACTGTCTCCCATAGACTCGATATAACCGAGCCTACGCCTGCCTTTAGAAGGGTCAGGCAGAACCCCTCAACGTCCATGTCCTTGCGGCCCGTTCCGCACGCCGAGAGAACAAAAAGTCCAAGTTCGCATCCGGCCTCGCCAAGAACTCGCCGTAGGCGCCGGATGCTGAGATCACCGTCAGATAGCGACAACGCGGACAGCGCGTCGTTGGTCGCATTGAAGTAGGCATGTGTAGCTACGTGAATCGCATGCTCACGCTGCTTGGGCTGTTGCAGTTGCCTGAGAAGTTGCTCAGTCGTCGCACAATGGTCTTCGAACGCTAGCATGCGAAGATCTCGGTGTAAGTTCATCATCGCGCTCTCGATGGCCCTCAGCTCCCTTCCGGCGCCTGGCAGCGCTGCTCCCGGCAGTTCCTTACAGGCGAAGACTGCGACCTGCGCTGTCGGGTGATGCGCTATAGACGCATCGCCGGAATAGCTACGTTGCGCTGCCGGCGCTAGGCATACAAGTGAGAAGCGCTCTACGAGATAGCGATTTCCGTCGTACAGCGCTGCGAAGGGAATACCATCCAGAGGAGTGTCGAGCTCAAGCTCGAGATGCTGAACGTTGGCAAGCAAAGGCAGCACTGGTTCGATCAGAGCAACGAAAAGCGCGTTAGCGATTGCCGAATGTTCATGCAGTGTGCTTGAAGGCGAACGACATGCACGTCGAAGGCTCCACACTTGATGGTTTAGATCTGCCAAATTGATCGAGACGCTCACAGTCGTACGACGTGCATCCGTCGTAACGACAATCATGGTGCTGGAAGTCGAGACGACGTAAGTAAGCCTCGCTACACCAGGGGCGAGATCCCCAGCGTCAGCGATGCCAGTCCTGGATACACGCCGCTGACTTGCAAGTTCCTCATGTTGCCAGGCGATCGCGCCGTCTAGGCTCGCAAGTGCAGTCTGCAAAGTCTCAACATGGGTCTCGTGATCTGAATCTACGCGTTCGCCTGCCGCGAAACTCAAGATGCCAAGAAGATCGACGTCATCGACCCCTCTACGCTCGGCTTCGGTTAGAGCAACGGCCGCCTCAATCGACGGCGGAACCTCGGATCTGTGAATAAAGTGGCTGTAGGTAAACTCTTTAAGCACTGCGAAAGCCTGATCGGACTCGTTGAAACGACCGACTGAGATGAGGCAGCGTGCAAGCCTGCGGTGAACCGCAGCTCTAGCTCGCACATACTCAGCTGACCAGGAAGCGTCAAATTGCGGAAGTGACTCGCGATGAACCGCGTGAACAGCCGCCTTTGCTAGAACGATCGCAGCGTGATAGGCACCAAGATTCTCCAAGCCCTCTGCCACTTTCGCTCGAACTTCGGACTCAGGATTGAAGAACGCCTCAAGCGCCCCAATGTCATCAACGTCTCCGAAATTCTCTCTGCCGGCAAGAAGCGCTCGAGCGAACTGCCGCCATGCCTTCTCTTTCTGCATGAGCGACACATTGGCGAGACCAGCGCATGCCCAGATGCGTCCGTCAAAGTACGCATTCGATCCGCTTGCCCTCCGATGGCTGTCTGCCTGATCAAAGGCCTGTGCAGCGAACTCGTACGCACGAAGTTTGGCGTCTAGCTCGGTGGCTTCGATGGCATCGTTGTAGTGTGCGAACCCAATGCCGCCGAAAGCATGCATCTTCTGAGTTTGAAGAGCTTTGCACGCGTAGCCTACTGAGTCGACTTCTTCCATCTGGCATACGAACTTGAAGACTCCACGGGCACGTTCATTCCATCGAACTCCGAGAAACGCGTTGCCAAGGTTGTTACGTCCGATCGCGATGCTTTCCGAGTCGTCGATAAGCCCTGGGTATGTGTCGGCCATCCGTACCACGAGAAGATTCGACAACACGGACAAATACGGTCGTTGTGTTCTATTGAGTGCATGCTGCCGCATAGCAACTTCAGTCCACCGATCTCGTGGATCACTCCGGGACTCAAGATCTAAGAGCGCGAGCTTCCAGATGTCAAGTAGTGCCTGTTTGTCACGGCGATACCAAACGTTCCAGTTGCAGATTGCAATTGTCCAGGCAACGTTGACCCGCATCGCCGGCGCGTCATAGACGTCTTCTGCGATAAGTTCCGCATTGAGTAGTGCTTGCAACGCGGGCTCCAGATCGTTGCAATGCGCGCAGATGATTGCAGACAATCGGAGAACTGCATCGCGGACGCGCGGCTCAGTGGGATATCTGTCTATCCATTGCCTAGCGACATTGAGTAAAAGCTCCACGCGGTCCCAGCGTCCCAAGCAATCGGCAGCGACTGCTTGCTGCGTAAGAGAATCGACGATTGTTGAGGGCGGAGCGCCGATTGAACGCTTGATCCGAATGGAAAAGGCGAGCGCTCGAAGAGAGAATTCGGGCTGTCCTCCCACGAGAAAGTACGCGCCTATCGCATGCAGGTTGTCGGCCCATTCGTTGGGCTTGCTTTCGAATAGAACTCGAGAAAACCATATGAGAAACCGGCGTTGTCTGCGCGGAGACAGGCCAGTCACTTCCTCGGCTGATGGATCCTCAAGGAGCGACCTGCAAACCGATGTATAGAGAGTCAAGCCGGCGTCGTCGGCGTTCAGACCTAGCGCGTCGATTTTTCGTGTCAGAGCAAGAAAGTCGACTTCCGATCCGCCGCCTAGGTACGATTCCAGGCATCGCGCCACGAATCTCGAGATATCCCTCTCTGAAGGTTTGCGACGCGGCAGCCGAGTGTTCGCGATCCGACGAATGGCTTGCCACCACTTGTGATCCGAACCGAGTTGCCGCATGGCTTGTAGTCTCTGACTGGAATGTAGGGGAGAGCGTTATACGCCCTGCAGCCGCCAGGACTTGTCTTCGCCCTGCCATACTAAAGAGACGTCGCCATGGCGACCGGGGTACTTCGCAAGCTTCGCGAGACGAGTGGGAACTTCGCTGGCGCGGATTTCGTCGAACCGGCGTGCAAACCCAGATGCAACTTGGCTTGTGGTGAACCCACTTGAAGACTGGGCTAGGAGCGCGAGAATGAAGCAATCCTCGTCATCCAGTCGTACGCCCTTGCGGGCGGCGTTTCGCGCCACCTTGACTACCTGAGTTGCAATTGCCGTTGCAGGCGCTATGACAGTCGCCGTCAGCGAGTGCGAGGACGCATATATGGCGCCGGCCGCTGCGGCGCTCTCTAATATCTTGCCGAAGGCGTCCATTAGCCCTAGGTCGTCGTCTCGAATGACCCAGCGTGCCGCCTTGAGGAGCACTCTTGTGCCGTCTTCAGCGCCAGCACTTAACGGAACATCCTCTTCGAAAGCGCTGACGATCATCGTAGCTAGCGACGTCGTGTGTCCCTCCACGTGTGCCGAACCCAGATGTTCGACTACGAAATCCAAGGCATCTTGTCGATCTGCGAAGTGACGATTCATGAGGATCCTTGTGCTACTTGAACTCCACCGGACAAGTTTAAGCCGCAGTGTGTTTGTTGAGCAGGTGAGCAAGTCGGCGTCGTGACAAGACGTCCAGACGTGGCAACTCAGATTGGCTCGCTTCCAACAACTGACTCTTGCGGATGCAGGCCGGTCGACCAAGTCTTGTGCGGGCTTCAACACGCGGGTGGGACGTCTACGGTTCGGTTGTGCAGGCTAGGCATCTGACCCCAATTAAAAGGGCTAGGGGTTTTCATTGCCCTCAACGAAGCGAATCGACGCTTTGAATCGTGTATGCCATATCTCAACATTTCGGAGTAAACGCGAACCCCAAGCTGAGAATCAATGAGTTGTATGAACTTGGTTAAGCGCTTTCGAAGGTTTTCTTCAAGAAATACTATATCGCTTGCACGATCCGACCCTGAACTTGCAGAGAGATAGGTTTCTGGATAACGATCGCGGAGAACCTAGTGGTCACCGATCTTGGTGACATGAGTCCTCCATTGAGCACGACCGTGAATCCATTTTCTGAGTTGATCCGAGAGCTGAGATTGCGGCGAGGCCTCCGCCAGGCTGACCTCGCTCTGATGTTGGGTTGCACGCGCAAGACCATCACCGCCATTGAGAACGGCGTTGGCATAGGCGAACGGCTTGGTCTCGTCGAGCGCCTTGGCGGCGCACTCGCGTTGGGAGAAGAGGAGAGGCTCGCGCTGGCTGAGGCGGCTCGGCGCTCTCAGCGAACCTACACCATTCCAGAGGAGGCACCCTCCCAAGCGTACGACTTGGTTAGGGAGCTTTTTGATCACCTAGACCGACTGACGCAGCGCGAGATCACGGTGATTCGCGACGTCCTCACGATCCGCTCGGACGAGAGGCTGACCCATCGCGGGCCGGTTCCTCGGCTGGTGCGCAAAGACAAGATCTGGAGGAGCGAACGCGTTCCGTAAAAGAAAACGGGGCAGAACCGTGTGGTTGCCCCGTCCTCATCTATGGCCGCCCCTCACGGGGACGCGCGTACTTCCTATGTCGTGTTCGAAGTATCGCGCTCTGCTTTCTTGGCGGTCAAGTGGTTTTTGATGCCCGCGCTGAATTTGTTCGGCGTGCTGGGGGAAGCTTTGCCCTAGGCACGTGCCCGGCGCGGATTGTTACCTAGCGTCCAGTATTAGCGAAATGCCAATTGGTTTTCGTGGGGCGTGCCATTGCGAAGCGAGAAATTCACATGTCAGCGACTTCTATCCTCGGATTCGGAGGGGCGGATACGTGCGCCCAGAGTAAGTTCGAAGCCTTTTCAACTCAGATTGAAAACTGGCTCGGCAACAATTTCGTATATGTGCCGCAGCGACAGCTACGTATTGAACGTTTTTTCCGGATTTTGGAGCGCCAGCTTCTGGCCAAGGCTGAACTCAGCCAACTCTTTAGGCTGGCCGGGGCCAGTTCCGTGGAACCAAATGCGGGCGGCATCGATGTCGTTTGGCCTAGCGCTACGCCGTGGCGTGTCGTCGTCAGCGACCTCGACTTGATTCCGGCCGGCCGCGACGAGCCGGCCTTCGCAGAGCTTGTCAACGAAGCGTCCGCCAGCTACGTCGTGGTGGTTCCGTTGCATCTGTTCGAGCACATCGACCAAGACGATGTACGCCGCGCTGCCGACATCCAGCGCCGGAACAAGCTGGCGAAGCGTCGCAGCGGCGGCGACTTCACGGCGGATGACGCCTTCGTCGAAGGCTTGAAGATTCGTGTCCTTCGCGCGTTCCAACGCGCGCTCGAGGATTCGCCGACCGCTCGACTCTTGAAGTCGATGGGCATGCCGATGACGCCTGCGACCGACGACGAGCTTTTGAGCGATGGCCCTTCCCTCGGTCAGGACGAAGAACACTTTCTGTCGGCCCTGGATGCCGACCTCCACAGCCACTGGCAGGCGGTCGCGCAATGAGCGGCGCTAAGCACCCCGCCGGCCGAGGCTCCGTCCACGCCACCATGCGTGGCGCGCCGCTGCTTCCGCCGTCACGCAACCCCGTGTCCACGAGCGGACATTGCTTTCGTGGCTCGTTCGCCTCGTTGAAAAACTGCGGGCTCCTGAAGTTCGAATCGAACCAGGAGCGCATGGCGTTCGTTCTGCTGGAGTTCGCGCCGAGCGTGACGCGATATTCCCAGCAGCCGCTCAAGATGCGGATTCGTGTCGAAGGCCGCACGCGCTTCTACACGCCCGACATCGTCGTTCAGTGGCGCAACGGCGCGAAGTGGCTGGTCGAGGTCAAGCCCAGCGAAATTGCCGGCCAAGACGAGTGGCAGGTGAAGTTCGAGGCTGCGAGGGTCGCCGCGTCTGACCTCGGGTACCGATTTGTCGTTGTCACCGAGCGCCAGGTTGCGCAGCCAGGCATACACGACGTGATCCGATGGCTCGAGATGAGGCGCCGTCATCGAACAGAGCACCTGGGCGACCACCGGCGCAATGACGGCGTCGACCCAGTGTTGGCCACGGTCTCGCCAGAGATCCGTGCTCATTTCGATCGGCTACTCGAGGCGCGCAACGGCATGCGCGTTGTTGATGCCATTCGAGCGTTGGGCGGTGCGGCCGCCGGCGCCTCGAACCTGGAGGCCCTGTTGGCGGTACGGAACGTCGTTGTCCCGCTCGCCGAGCGTGTCACCGAGTCCACCCTCATTCAAGCATTTACGGAGGCAGATGATGAGCTTCTCTTCATTTAACCCAGGGCAGGAATTCGTCCTCAAGGGACGTCGCTATGTCGTGGAGCAATCCGGGCCCCGAGGCGTCACCGCGAGGCCTGCAGAACCTGCATCCTTGCAGATGCTGACTCGCGCCGACCTCGAGGCAGCATTCAAGCACGACGAGCTGCAGATCGTTGACTTGCTCTCACACGAGCAGAACGGGAACGCGAACGTCGAGCTCGTACCCCCGAAGGGCGTGTCCGAATACTCACCGCAGGCGCGAAAAGCAGTTGCCCTGAGAAAGAAGTTTCTCGAGGCGGTTTGTCCGACAGGTCGCATGCGATGTGCGCGCGCCCTGCTTGGCAAAGCGCTGTTCGAGGTGTGGTCGCAACTTCCGAACGACATCCGCGGTGACGCGCCGCCGAGCGTGTCTTCCTTTTACGAATGGCGGCGTGATTGGATCAACTCTGGCTTCTGCGACAGCGCGATCGTTCCGCGCATTGACCTTCGAGGGCGAAGGCCCGTGGAGATCCAGAAGGATCTCAAAGAGATTCTCCATCGACTCGCGGAGGAATTCTACGCAACGGGCGAGCGTCCTACCGTGGCCGAGTCACATCGCCAAGCTCTGGAAGCGGTCCGAAAGCTCAACAGGCTGCGGGCGCCTGGCGAGCAGATTCCGAAGCCGACTCTGATTCAGATGCGCCGGGCCATCGACGGGCTCGATCCAAGTGTGGTGCTCCAGCGACGGCATGGCAAAGCATTCGCAAGGGCCAGGACTCGGGTCTATCGAGCCGGCCCCGGCGCTTCGCGTCTGCTCGAACGAGTCGAGGTGGATCACACGCGCATGGACGTGATCTGCATAGCAAAGGAGACCGGTACGGTCATTGGTCGCCCCTGGCTGACGGTCTTGATCGACGTGGCGACCAGGATGATCGTCGGCGTTTGGATCAGCTTCCATACGCCAAATGCGAACACGGTGCTCCGAGTTCTGAAGCAAGCCATTCGTCGCAAAGAGGAGCTAGTTGCCGAATTCCGGCTGAAAGGCGAGTGGCCCGCGTATGGCCTACCGCTGGTCCTCATCATGGATAACGGAAAGGAATTCCACAGCGCTTCACTTGAGGCCGCAGCGGAAGACCTGGGCATCACCCTCGTCTATTGCCCGTCGCGCGAGCCGCGCTTCAAGGGGGTGGTCGAACGCTTTATGCGGACCATCAACACCGGATTGGTGCACATGCTGCCGGGCACCACGTTTTCCGACATCGAGGATCGGGGGGAGTACGACTCTGAGGCCCACGCACTGCTGACGATCGACGAGGTGCGCCGTTTCGTTTTCAAGTGGATCGTCGAGGTTTACTCCGTGAACTTGCATCGCGGATTGGGCGCCGCGCCGCTGCAGCGCTGGAAAGAGCTTGAGAAGATTGCACCGCCCCAAATGCCCCGTCGCCCGGAGGTGCTCGACGTCTACTTGCGGCCGCTGCACACACGCGCTCTCTCAAGCAAAGGCATCGAGATCAACAGCCTGTTCTACGTCTGTCGTGAGCTTGACGACTTGCGACTGCGCTACGGGCTGAAGTCGAAGAACTCGAGGTTGCAGGTGAGGGCGAACCCCGACGATCTCGGCACTATTGAAGTGCTTCATCCGGAGGAGAACACGTATTTCAAGGCGAAGTGCACGCGGCCTGAATACGCGGATGGCGTCAGTCTCGAGTATCACAAGTTCTACAAGCGCGAGGCGCGTAAGAAGTACGACAAGCTCGACCTCATGACCGGCCTCCTTGCTGCGAAGGCCGAGATGCGGGAAGAAGTCGAAAAGATCATGAAGAGCGGCCGCAAGTCCAAACCCCGGGCCAAGGCAGGCGAATTGCAGGAAGTCGGCGAATTCGACGGAGCGCCGCACGAATCCACGACCGCCGGCGCGCGGCGTTCGAAGGGAAGCCTCGATTCGCGCAAGGCGGCTACCGAACGGCTGAAGCACCTCGATGAGCAACTGACCGCCGCCGCGTTGGCCGATTCCATCGAAGAGGCTTCCGATCCCGCCACGCAGCCGGCCACGGGCGGCCGCGGTGCTCGCTTCAAGCCGTTCGCTGAAGTCCAGGCGTTCCGCCCGGATCAGCAAGAACTTGTCTGAAGGAGCGACGACATGAGCAAACACGTTTGGGTGCAAGCCCGGCTCGTCAACTTCGCGCTGGAGCGCGCCGCCGCACGCCTTCCAGCACAGGCCGCGCCGTCACGGGCGCTCGTGATGTCCTTGCTTCGCGGAAGGCCGCAAGTTCAGGCTGAGGCAAGCCGTCGGAGCTCGGAAGTGGCGCTCCGAGATTGCGCAGCGCCGGCCGGCGGCAACGATCACAACGACGTGCCGATCCGTCGGTCTGAGCCACCCGATCCCGAGGGCCCGGATGCGGCTGAGGTCTGCGATCCACGCGCTCGTCCAAACTGGCCGCCCGGCGGAGCCTGTGCTTCGATGTCGTGGGAAGAGCAACTGACAGCCCCTGGGTTGTCCGAAGCGCTCGAGGCCGCTGGCCGCGGCCAACTGCAGCGCGAGGGCGGCACCTCGGAGACAGCCGCGAACCCCCGGCGCCCCTCGACCCGCCCAGTTTCGATTTACACCATCTAAGGAGCAGAAGCAATGAACGATCTACTCGATGAAGTTGAGATCCAAGCGACGGAACCGACGCTGAAGCCGGAAGCGGGCAAGGCGGCGAAGGACGACGTCGCGCGATTGCTGGGCATGGCTAGGGCCGGCTTCGGGGCCAAGAAGGGCCCGTCCAACGGTGTGCGCCGAGCGCAGATGGACGCCAGCGTGGCACGTCAGCGCGCAATCGCTGCGCTGACGGCTGATCCCATCAAGCATCCGATGCACAACACGTGTATGGCGACCATCGCAGCGTTGCATGCCTGGCGGAAGGTTGGCGGCAAGACGGCGCGCGGCATGCTCGTCACTGGTCTGACCGGCAGTGGGAAATCCACCATCGCCAAGGGATACGCCGGTGACTATCCACCCTACGACGAGGACGAACGCACCGTGATACCGGTGCTCTACGTGGAGCTCCCCAGCCAGCCGACTTCCAAGGTCATCGCCGAGGCATTCCTGAACGCGATGGGCGATCCGTACGCTGAGCGGGGCGGGGCCGAGCAGAAGCTCCATCGCATTCGCCACCTGCTCACCGCCTGCTCCGTGGAACTCGTCATCATCGACGAATTCCAACACATTACGGACAACCTCGACGCGAGAAATCGCGACATTGCCGCCGACACGCTCAAGAACCTGATGAACAACTCCTGCGTTCCGTTCGTGTTCTTGGGGGGTCCGTCATGTGGTGGCTATTTCGTCAAGAACCAGCAGCTCAATCGCCGATGCACACCGAAGATCTCCTTGCGGCCGTTCGGATTGGTGACCGAAGAGGAGGGGGAAATCTTTCAGTCGATGTTGAAGTCGCTGGAGGAACGGCTGCCGTTCGAAAAGGAGTCGGCCTTGATGGATCTCGATCTCATAGAGCCGCTCTGGTTTGCGAGCTTCGGCCTCATCGGGCATCTGACGCAACTTGTGGCGGCGGCCCTGGACATTGCGCTGGATGCTAAGGCACCGACGTTGAGCCGCCAGCATCTCAATCGCGCATTCGCCGAGACGATCTACGTTGGATGCCCTGATACGCGCAACCCATTTCACAAGAAATTCAACAATCGACCGTTGACCGAGGCTCTCGAGCCGTTCTTCGGCTTCGAGCAGTGAGATGGCGGGGCCGCTTCTCGTGCGGCCCCTTCCCCTTCGGGGCGAGGGGCTTCGCGGTTACTTCCTTCGAGTCGCCGATGCGAATGGGCTGCTGCCCTTTTTCGATCTGTTCCGGGTGCTGTGCGCTGCTCCTGGTCAGGTTGTGACGGCCGACGTCTTGGCGATTGCGAGAGCCGGCCGGTTGGGCCTGGACACCTCGGAGCTGTCTGGTCTCGGCTGTTTGGGGTCGAGGGTTGACGCGACCAGATGCTTGCATGCAGGACATTCGATTGCACTGCAGCATCTGCGCACCCAACAGTGTGCGTTCTGTCCGAAGTGTCTCGCCGGGCAGCCGGCGATCTGGGCCGATTGGGAGCTTCGAGCGCAGGTTGTTTGCCCCGACCATGGGTGCTGGCTGGTTGACGCCTGCCCACGCTGTGCGAAGTCGATCTGTTGGCGCCGGACCGGCTTGTGCACCTGCAACTGCGGATTCGACTTTCGGCGCGCTCTGACGACGTCGGCGCCCGCCGCCGTAGTCGTGCTCGCAGCGGCGCTTCGCCATCGCGTGTTCAATGACCTGTCGACGGAATCGTCGGTGGACACCTTGCTTCCTGACTTCTTCTGGCGCTGCACCCTGAACGAACTTCTGGGAATCTTCCATCTGTTCCGCGCTTCCCGGCTGCGGCGGCTGGTTGAGGCGCCGCCCGTCATGGCCAACGCGACCGACCTGCTAAGCGGTCAGGCGGCCATCGCGAGCCAGGTTTCCCGCTTGGTCGGGGCTTGGCCTGAGCGGTGGCACGAGATGCTGGAAGAACTGCGGTCGTCTTGGAAGGGTGGTGCGGAGCAGCCGATCTACCGCGTCGTCACCGATGGCGAAGCCTTGGCCCCGTACTTGTTCCTGCAGCGGTCGATGTGGTCATCAGCGGCCGCGTTTCCGAAAGAGCTTCGCGAAGAATTTGAAGCGCGGATGCGCATGCGCCGGATTTTTGTGGGACGGCGACGGTTCTTTGTCGACAGCGGGCCAGAGCATCGTGCGTGGCGTGGCAGTTCACAGCGATTGAAATACCTTTTGACGACGCGAGCCAACGTACGTCGTGCCGAAGCAGGCGACAGGCTGTCGGCAGCGGCAGTCCAAGACCTCTTTAGCGCGACCGACTATCAGCTGACCGTGCTGCGCAAGGTTGGGCTGTTGACCGCGGCGCGTTGGGTCACCGTGCGTGAGCTCGAGCTCGCCATGGACAAGCTGGCGCGACATGCTTGCCTTCGACGCCCAAAGGTCGACCAGGATGTCGTTCCTCTGTCCGAGTTCAGCCTCATGGAGGGTGATGAGTTGGAGGTGCACTTGCGAAACGTGATGGCCGGCTCGACGCCCAGCGTCTACTGGGGCAGTACTCAGGTTCCGGGGCTACGAAACCTGTTCATCCCGTCGAACTACGCGCAGGTGGGGCGCCCAGTGACGCTCGGTCAGCACCGCTGAGGAGACTTCTATGCTGCTTGTTAGGCCACGGCCGGTAGTGGGGGAGAGCGTCCACGGCTTCCTCCTGCGCGTCAGCTCAGCGAATGCGTTGTGGTCGCTTGGTGCAATGAAGGCCGAGTGGGCTGACGCGATGATTTCGCAGGTTGGCGGTCGCGTGCACCTCCGTGGCCCGATGACAGGCCACCGGCACTTGGCGAGGCCTGATGTCGGTGGGCTGCCAAGCCAGTATTGGAACGCTCGCCGGCCGCGGTTCTGTCCGCTGTGCCTGACGGAAAGTCCGGTTTGGCGTTCCCTGTGGGAACTGGTGTTCTACACGGAGTGCCACCTACACGAGGGGACGCTGTTGGACGAATGTTCGGCATGCTGCCGGCCGCTCTCTTGGCGGCGCGGGGAGCTACTGCGGTGCGCGTGCGGCACCGACCTCAGGTTGGCGGTCAGCGAGAAGAGCTCACCCGCGTCGCTCAAGGTGTCGAGCGACGTGGCCGGCGCGTGGAGAGATGGAACGGCGCCTGTCGAATGCTGCGCCGAGGGGTTGACCATCGAGGAACTGCTGCGTCGAACATGGTTCTTGGGTGCGTACGGCGTGCGCTCGTCGCGCCGGGCGCTCAAGCTCAGCAATCTGTTCGACGTCGGGGTCGCGCGTGCCATTGCCGAGGCCGCCGTGCTGCCAGAGGAGGGCAGTCCGGCTCCGCTGTTCGCTTGGCTCGACCAGGTGGCGGGCCGCTACGGCAGCACACAGTCCCTGCGACTCACGAAGCGCTTCGGGGCGTTTTACAAAGAGTTGTTCGATCCTCGATGGGAGCGGGCGCTGCGCGATGTACGGGAGGGCTTCGAGCAGTACGTATCTGAGCGTTGGTCGGGACAACTCGCGGCGCGCAACCGGCGCCTGAGCCAGGATGTGCGCGACAGGCATTTGTGGGTGCCACTGACGCAGGCGGCCAAGGAACTCCACTGGAAGATGTCGAGGCTTCGCTCGGCCGTCGAGCGGGGCGTTGTCCGTGGCCACTTGGTCAATCACGAGTCGGGGCGCACGTCGGGCACGATTCACCGCGATGATTTGGCGCGGCTTCGAGACGAGGCGCGTGATGAGCTCACGCTTCTTGACGTATGCGCACGGCTCCGGATGGGCAAGAAGGCCGTCAAGGCCATGGTCGCCGCCAATGTGCTCGTTCCTGCATCCGGGCCGTCGATCGACGGACGCACGATCTGGAAGTTCAAACGTCGAGACGTCGATGCCCTCGCGCGGACCTCCATCGTGTGAGGTGACTTCTTGAAGGGAATTCTTCTGCGATGGTGCATGCGATATCACTTGCGCGAGCGGCACAAAAATCTCGTCAGCTTCAGGCGAAATCGGTGATGGACTTGTGCGAAAAGTCCACCTAACGATTTGCCGATTTCCCTCCAATGCGATATCTATATAGGGAGCAGCGCCACGAACATTCGCTCGAGAGTTCGGAAGCGCCTCAAGACCATAGAAGCACTCACCCTATCAAACTCTCATCAGACCATGCCTACCCTGAAAATCCGCAACCTCAACGACGCCCACATGATCATTGACCGCTACCGGTTGGCGTTGCTACCGGATCTCGCTGCCGAGGGACCGTATGGATGGACGTGGCCCGACTTCGCGGCCTGGCTCTTCTTCCGGACCAACGCCGTCGCCGCCGATGACCTTGCGGACTACATCGAAGAGTTCAAGGCCTGCTACGAAGCTTACAACGGGCAGAACCTGACGTTCTCGGATTTGGTGCAGCGGGATGCCGATGCCACGATGAAAGGCGTGCAGAGCTACGAGCGGGAGGCGCACGAACTGAAGTGGATCATTCATGAGCTATCCGGGACTGGGCACGGTAGTTCCATTCTCTACCATGTCGCCCGTGCGGCAACTGCCCAGAGCGCCTATGAATACATCGCGGGGCTGACGATCGAGGAGATGCATGAGGTCGATGCAGTGTTCAAACGCATCGATGCGGTCGGCATCGATCCTGTTCTGGGCATCGGCTACAGGCCCGGCGCCAACACCGATACCGATCTGTTCATGGCCAGGGATATCGAACGGCTTGGCGAGACTTTGGCCGATGAATCCCTCTGGCGGGACGATCAAGATTTCGGATGGCCGACCGAGGTCTACGCACTCGTGGACTGCGCGCGCGACTGGGTTAAGAGAACGTCGGAACTACTGGCCGAGAAGCAGCGTGCCGCCGTGCCGGCCTAGGTGCGGCATCTGCCTTTACAGCCGCCTTCGTCCACCTTGGAACGAGAGCATCCAAGCACGTCGTCTTGACGTCGCGAGAGACCAGCAGTTCGACACTTCACGTGATGAACTACAGGAGCACACGTGATGAACTACGGGGGCTGTTGAGATGTTTCGCGCTGGTGTCAGGTGCTCCGCGTCAATAGACAGATGGGCGAAGCGTCGCTACGCTCCACACAATGTCTCGCGAGAAAACTCTTTCCAGCTATCGACATGAAGGGGAAACCCTGTCGCAGACTCGTGAGCGGCTGCGCCGGGTCGTCGAGAAGGCGGATTGTGACGCGTTTGTAGGCGCGCTGAGCACCACTGTCATCGGCCGTTCGATCTTGGAGAGAGCGGTATCCGTGTTCGGGAACGGGGTCGCCGCCCGAACCTGGATGACGAGCCCCGCCATCGGCCTGGGAGGTCTCAGCGCGGCAGAGTTGTTCTCCACGGAGGAAGGCAGGCAACAGTTGTTAGACTACCTCTGTCGACTCGACATGGGGGTCTACTCCTAGCCTGCAGTGCTCTTTCTTTGATAGTTGTGCCGCGATATGGTGTCGCCACATGATTAAACGGTTCCGAGATTTGAAGTGAACGCCGCTCTCATTGCTTTCGAAGAGACCGCTGAAACGTGCGCGCGTGTTGTGTAGGTATCTGTCAATGCGTTGCACGAGTGCCCAGCGGGAGCGCTAAAAATCGGCCGACTGAATGCCAGAGACCAACGTTATCGCTTCTACCGCACGATATTGAAGGCTGAAGACACCGTTCCAGTCGTCGCCCCGGCAAGAGCCGCCCCAGCCGGCAGCCCCGCGCCCCACAGCAGGCAACCCAAGTAATCCAGGCATGTGCCAAAACCCGCATTGGAAAGAACGAGCACATACGTACCGGTGATTGCAGTCACACAAATCAGGATGATCCACGCCAGCACGCTTCCCTCTGCGATTTGCACGCGCAGTTGCTCAGATGTGGCCGGCGGTCTGGCGTCCTTACCGGGGGAGACGCCGTTGACGAAAGCTGCTCGAAAGTTGCTAGTTTTCCTCGATCTTCCGACTGCCTCTTTGAAGGCTTGAATCGCGTCAGCCGTCGTCGCGGAGATCGTACTTGGATCGATGACAGTATTTCCAACCGCGATCGCATCGATTTTGCGCATCGCTTCATCAAAAGAAGCCACTTCGTCTACGTCGAGCGGCCCATCCACATCCTCCTCGTCGTGTCGGGCCGCCAACAACTGAACAACGCCCGTCTCCACGAGCGTCCGCAATGTATTGAGCGCCGCTGTCTGCCGATCAACGTACTGTCTGTAGGCATCTGTACTCTCTGGCCACGGGAACGGAATGCTCGAGGGAAGCCCGGCCGATTCGAGACTCTGGACCGATAGCGCCTTCTCCAGCGTATCAAGCCTCTTGTCAATATTCGGGGTCATCGCCGAAGGGGCAGCTCTCAGCATGACCCTAAGCTGCATCACCGCCCCCCGCAACAAGGCCGGCCCCATCAGCAGTTGATCGCGCTCCACGCGCCTCCGCAGTACCACTGTGGTGTAGAGACCAACCGCCATGCCGACCACGATGGCAACCGATCCGAGGATCTTGTCGCGAGTAGACGAGAAGTTCAGCGTCAGGGCGACGCTCTCACCTGCGGGCTTGTCATTGCTGGAAATCGTGATGGTGCCTTCATAGCGCCCTGGTGAGACACTGGCTGCGCCGACCGGCACGATCCATAGGCTGTGCGGACCACCGTCTAGCGAAGCAGCATCACCCTCTTTGCAGGTCACCCGAGTGGGGCAGAGACGCCATTCCACTTTGGAGAGTGGTCGGCGGGACACTTGTTCGACTAGATCGACTGGCATCAACTGCACGCCGGTGATCCGAGTTGATCCGTTCACTGCGATGCTGATCGGAATGCCATCCCCCGATTCGAGCGCACGGTTTGCAGCGGGCGGCGGCTTGATGCTCCACGACATTGGAGCGGATGCCGGGCTGGCGATCTGGTACGGCAACGCCCAATCTGCAGCGCCGACCTTGAAGGCGAAGTACCGCGTCTGAGTGCTGCCCGCGGGCAGGTCCGCGACCTTGAACGGAAGGAGCCAGCGACGCTGCGCGCGAACCGGCGCCAGCGCAATGGGTTCACCAAAGCTCACTCGCCCGGAGGCTGCTGTCTGCTCGATGTCTTTGGGAGCGGACACAAGCTTCGCGTCCTTGAGCTCATTGGAGCTGAGTTCATCGACCGTCACCAGCAACGCGCCGGTGGAGGGTGCACTCACACTCGCGGCGCCGACATTGATCACTACCTGCGGCGACGATGGCGTGGGCGCGGCGATTGCGCCCTGCACGACCAACCAGGCCAGAGAACACTCGGCCAAGCTCACCCATAACCGCACGCACAGTCGTCTGGTCATTGCGACAAGCTCTCAGGAGACATAGGTCACGAGCTCCGAGGAGGTCAGTTGCTGCTTTCGCCGGAACCCGCGTCGAGGCACTTGCGAGGTCATGCGAACGCCCCGCGTACCGCTGCAATGCCCAGGCGTCCGCCATCGCCTCGGTCCAATGCAGCAACGCGCTTCATTGCCTTCTTCGCAAACGACAAATGTGCACGCCGATGCGCCGAGCTGGGAGCGACCTGAGCCTCCGCGACGAATTGGCACGCCTTCCGAAGCATCAGTGCATGCGCGGATCTGGTCAAACCCGCGCGAGGAATTGCTGCCTCGAGTAGCCCATTGACGTCGTCAGCTCGCACGACCTGACTTGCCCATCCGGGGTTTGACGACACACGCTCGAAATAGACCGCCTCGTCATCGACGATATCCGGAAAGGAACCCGGTGCGAAGGCGACGGGCGTGGGAGCGGTCGATGCATCGATCCTGCCAACGCCGTTGTTGATGTGTGCAGTTCCGCGTTCCATCATTTGGCTCCTACGACCGCGGTCACTTCAACCGGTTTCTCGACCAGCTTCTCGGTATCCTTGAAAAAACTCAGCGGGATCGAACGCGAGACAAAGAGCGCGGCGGTCTGCGCTGCGGTGAACTTGGCTTGCATTCGCTTTCCACCTTTGTCGACGGTCAGTACACCCGGCTGACCGTTGATGGCGACTTGGTTGAGCTGGTCAAACTTGCTGCCATCGATGGTGAACACCACATCCACACCCGCCCTGAATTGCATCGGCACGACGGACGTTATGGCGGGACCCTCGGACTTCTTGTCAGCCGGCTTGCAGCTGCCGCTTGCCGGCTTCGGTATGTAGCCAACCGCCCCGGACTCGTCACCGTATCGCGTAAAGATGGACACGGGCAGCTTCAAGCCGGGCACATCGCCGAGCGCTTCGTCAAGGGCGGGAACATTCAAGAGAACGCCCCTCATGTCGGGTGAAATGGTCATCGCGGCCTGATCCAGCCGATAGCCGCCGATAAAGACGCTCTCTGCCCGCCAGACATTCGGACCCGAGATGTACAGGCTCGTCGCTCGACACGCACTCACGGACTGCCCTTCGAGCTTTTCCTTCTCAAGCAAGACCCGCCGCGTCTCGTTGAGACCGCCGAGCATGACCCGAGCGGTCAGAACCTCATAGTCAGCGTAGTTGGCCTCCATCGGGATGACGATCCGACTGGGCTTGCTTCCCACCAGACTGACCGTTCCCTCAGCAATCGCATCGCGGCTCGGGGCCCAGGCCGTCGTCGTCTCGATGGTGAAGGAGGGCCACCATCCAGGCACAGAGAGATCCACGGACAGATCCAGGGTGCGCGGACTTTGCTCCAATTGCAAGGAGCCCTTCGGGTCGAGCGTCGCCTTGGGACCGACGACCCATCCAAACGCCGTCGCAGTCGAATAGCCGACGAGCTCAGGAACCCGCTCGATCGCCGCAGCCTTGCCGGTCGACTGTCGCGAGTAGTTGGCGGCAGCGTTCGCCGCGACGCCCGACCCAGGCGCGGCACCGGCCAGCGACACCGCCAACGCCAGGTTGTTGGCGACTCTCGAGACCGTCGAGACCTGTTGGACCTGCTCGCGCGGGCCGATGTCGTAGACGGCAACGCGTTCACCATCGTCCAGCACTTTTGAAAAGCTATCGGGCACATAGAGATGCGGCCCGGATTCACGAAAGGCCAGGCGCTGTTGTGGCGTGCATCCTTGATAGGCGATTTCCTCGAATGTCAGCAGCAACCGCTTGGCGCGGGCGGCCTTAGCAGCGATGTTTTGCTGTGCCACGCTATCGCTCTTCGACCACACCGTTCCCAAGAGGCGATGCGCATGTCGATAGATCTCGGCAAGCACATCACCACCCGTCGACTTGATTTGAGCCTGGAGAAGTGCGCGATACAGCATGTATTCCGGACTGGGTGCCTCACCCGGGCCCGGCCGCGCTGCCGCAGGCAGACCACACGACTTCACGAGGGACTGGGCATGTTGAATCAGCGCCACGTGATCGGCGTTGAAGGAAATTCGATCCTGCTCATCGGACACATTTAAGGCAAACCACCCTTCGTACTGCTTCAACGTGGCGATGGCGCCTTCCTGAATCGATTTGCCGCGGAAGCGCGGAACCGCGAACGTCAGGCGCCCACATGCCGCGTCCCCAGACCCGGCGGAAAACGCAAGTCCTGGGCAATTCGGTGGGGCGGCAGCGGGGAGTGCCTTGGGCGCGGGAGCCGGCACCGCTACCGCCTTGATCGCGGCCTTCTTGACGACCGCAGCATGCGCAGGAGCCACCGCCGGTGCAACGACAACAGGGCCAGGGGCGGGAACCGGTGGTTGCGCGAAGACGTATTCGACGATGTCAAAGTTGTCCGAAGCTGCCGAGTTCAGCAATTCGTTATCGATCGTCCAGCTACTGTCCTGCTGTTGGTTCAGTCGTTGATTGACATGATCGAGCCAACCCCGGTAGATCTGCTCTCTGCCGCCTTCGTCCAGTACCGGTGAGGCGATCTTCATCTGGACCACGCCGGGAATATTGGATGTCTCCCGATCGGGCAGAACCATCGCCTGGAAATTGAGCCGTATCAGCGCGCTTCCGCCCGAATCATGGAGGTCGTCGAGGCTCGCGGCATTTCTAGCAGACTTCAACAGGTCCCGGTACGCCGACCGGTCCCTGAATACATCCGCTGGATTGACACTCGTCTGCGCCAAGGCAGGTGGCTTTCCTTCGATATCGAGTCTTGTCGCCAGACTGGTCAGCAGCTTATCGATGGATGCTTTCAGCTGGTCCGCGGACGCTGCTGCGCTGGCGCTCACCGCAGGTGCGGGAGCGCTAGCGCTGGCCGAGACCAGGCCGCTGTTGACTGGATCCGTTTGCGAAGCGAACTTCCCGCGCACCAACTCCGCATCGCGCTTCAACTGATCGAGCTGCATCTGCAGCTTCACCACCTGAATCTGCTGCTGAATGTCGCCTGTCTCGCTTGATCGCCGATAGTTGAGCGCACTGGCCGGGTCGAAGCTCAGGCTCAGCGCTGCGGCGAACGCAGTGATCTGTTCGAGTTCACGCGCAATCTCAGGCTTGAAATCGATCGTCTTGCTGCTCTCTAGCAGCTGGTTCAGCCAGTCCGTATCAAGGCGGCGCTCGTTGATGAGAGCAGCTCGCCGAAAAAGACGTGGCTGGGAAACAGTGATGGTGCCAGGCGCTGTGGTTGCCTTCCAGTCCACGGCAGAGAGTCGGTCGGAGTACGGCGTGTTGCAGGCCGAAAGCAACAAAACACATGCCGCGAGAGCAAGGCGAAAAGAAGATCCCATGGCCATCAAATCCCCCCGATTCGTTGACGTCAACGCGGTTTTCCGAGTTCACATGCAGGTCACCTCAAGTGCTAACGGCGCCACCCGGTTGATCTCGGAGAGGCGCTGGAAGCTCAGCGTTCGCGGAGCCACGGATCCGCTGTAGCCTGAACTCGACAACGATTGATGCCTACCCCTAACAGGAGATGTCGGGTTTCAGGCATGAAATTCGTTTATGCCGAAGCGCCTCGCCAAGCGTATGCACCTCGCCGTTGAGACCCGAACGCCAATCGATCCCGCTACGGCTGCCAATCGATGTCGCCGGGCATTGGCTCTGCACGATTGCCCACCGTCCGGCCGTTACTCGCTGCTCTTAGACCTGCAACCGCCGGAATAAACCATGAAGCTTCGGGCTACCCTGTCAGCGAGTGTCACGTCCCAGATCTCGCCACGCCGATCCATCACCACCGAGTGAGCGGCATAGCTCGCACCTTCGAACGGCGCGTTGGCGAGCAGTTCGTTGCACTTTCCGAGAGGACGGCGCTCTACGACACTTAGCGCGCACCCTGAAGTCTTGTTCCGAATCGGCTGTCCCGCCTGGAAGCACCGTCCAACGATCATGATCGGCTGTGGGGATACGTCGGCTGTGCAGCGGAAGCCATTCGACTGTTGGCGCTGCATAGCCGACGGCTTCGAGGAGCCGCCAGAGCCCCCCGTGGGTTGGGACGGCGAGCCGTTCTGATGGCAACCGGTCGCTTCGCGACCAGGTAGACCGACATGCACGACGCTGAGGCACCGTCGGCCCAGTGGCACACGTGCCGCCCTTCGACGGATTGGTCGCGATTACGCTTTACGGCATTCGACCCCTTCCCTCCATGCCAGCCCACTCCGATCGAGCGCATCCTCCCAGCCGAAGCGCGTTTCATCCTATAAACCGCGGTAGACGCCGCCTCACGGCGGCGCTATTGTCGCGGGATAGCGCCACCATGAAGGCGCACGCAGGCGAGGAGGTCGGGATGTTTCGTTCAAGCCGACTGGGCGCGATGCCCGGCATCCGCAAATGGGATGACGCTCGTGATGAGGGCGCGCCCTAGGCTACCGCTTGCCACCAATTCCTGGAGACGGTGACAACATCTTTGGCGGGAGTTCTCATGCGCGCATTTGCTCTGTTTATTGTTCTCTTCTTGCAGTTCCAGGGCGTGGCCTATGCGCAGGACGATACGGTCGATCCGCAGGCTGAATGGAGCAAAGGCTCTGGTTGCAATGGTCGTCCAGAGATTAAGAACACGCAGCGTGTGGAGTGGTACAAGAACGTCGAGTCCAACACGCTGATCGTCTTCATCCACGGCATCTTTTCGGACAACCGAACCGCTTGGCTGGCAGATAACTGTGCCTATTTCCCAGAGATGCTGTCGTCGGAGTTTCCAGACGCCAGCGTCATCCTCGGTGGCTTCTATACCGCGCCTGCATCGGGCTCCTACGACGCCGTTGACGCGGCTCAGTTGATTTGGGATCGCCTCAATGATTCGGTGAATAGTTCCGGAATGCGACCGATCGATCGGTCGCAAATCATCTTTGTCGCGCACAGCACGGGCGGCCTGGTGGCGCGGCAGATCATTGCGGCTCACCCGCAGGCGTTCGTAGGCAAACGAGTCGGACTGGCGCTGCTGGCATCTCCAACGCGGGGCTCGGCGTGGGCGGATGTGTTCAGTCCCATTTCGTCGCTCGCAGGCAATACGCTTGCACAGGAATTGGAGACGGACAGTCAGTTTTTGAAGACGATCGACGTGGACTTCCAAACCTTCCGCACGTCTCCGAACGTCGACGTGCGAGGTGTAGAGATCGTCGAGCAGAAGTTCTTGATCAAGCAAGGATGGTGGCTCTGGTCGTCCTGGCATTGGACGCTGGTCGATCGCGCATCGGGGGCCGTGTATTTTGGTCCAGCAAAAGTCAAGCCCAATGCGAATCACTTCGAAGTAGCAAAGCCCATCGATAAGAACGATGACACGTTCCTTTGGACGAAGGCCTTTTACATCAATAACTTCGCTCGCGATGTGAGCACGGCTCACTATCACTATCCCAACGTGGCCAGCCTGACTTCGCATTTCACAGTGCGAACGCCGGTTTTCATGGACGTCGACGTGCCGCGGGAATCTCTTGATCTACCTGACAAGAGCTGCCAATCGAAGACGGACGCGGATCAGACCCTCTCGTACACATGCCATTTAGAGCGCAACCTTGCCGCATACGATGGCTTCGTGGTGGCAGCGGCCAGTGCCGACATCGAACGCGCGGATGGCCGCCCAGTGACGACTGTTGTGCGGCCGGTAACCTCGACGTCGGTCTCGATCGATGTGAGAGATCTCAAGCTCACTGAGGGCGAAACGAAGGTCAAGTTCTTCCTACGCGAGCACCTCAAGATCATCGCGAAGTACAACGTTGCCTCCTCGACTCCAGACTTCAAGGAATACGCCGCTGGCGACACCATCTCACTTCCGATCCCGTACGGCGCAGATGAAATCTCGCTGGAAGGAACGATCGCGGGGCACAAGGTCAGCCTGCCCTACCGAGCGACTGACCCGAGCGGCTGGATCCGCTGGGTGCGCGACGATCGAGGAGAGGCGAACTTCATCGCGAACTGGGAGATCGACCGCCCGCATTGAGATGCTCTCGGCGCGCTGCATCCAACGCTTGAGTACACAGGAAACCGCTTGAGCTGCGCGCTGTGTAGGACTAGAGTCACCTGAGTCAGATCAACTCGACTAAACAGGGAGCGTTATGGCAAAGGTTGATATCGTCAAAGTCAAGAACCCCTCCAACTGGGATCCTGCTGTGCACCACGCCGTAGAAGAAGAGAAGACCGAGCGGGTCTTGCACGAGTGCGGCACGCAGGCGGAAGCAATCGCCTGGGCTGTCGGTAAAGGGTATACGGTCAATATCCATCGAGAACGCGTCCGCAAGCCGTCTGACAGGCACGGTCAGTTCCGAAAGCCCTAAGCTACGCGGCGGCTGAATCCTCCTAGGCACTCGATAGGATGCTCAAAGGCCCGCGGTAGCGGGCCTTTGAGCATAGAGCGCAGTCGATGCCCCAAGCTTCGTGCCCGAAGTGCGCCTTGATCTCGCTGGCAACTTCACGGAAATATTCGTCGAGCACGAAGTGTCCGCCGTCCAGCCAGGTCAGCTTGGCCTGCGGGAGGTCGACCAGGCATGCACGTGCGCCGTAGGCGTCCGGCGATCCCGTCTTGAGAACCATCAGCGTGCCGCCTACGATGGTGTCCAACCCCTCACGATTTCTTGCTCTCTCCGGCTTTTGGATGCCGAACTACGGTGAGCTTGAATATGGCGAAGCCAATCGCTCCGAGCCCGAGCTCCGCCTGCGCGAGGTTTGTGACGGCGTGCGAAGTGGCGGGGTCAGTCAGTAGAGGCGCCGCAGCGCGGCCGATGGCTCCCGACACCGCGAGCATCATCATCATGTACGAGACCATCGTCGCTTCGACGAATTCGGCGCCCGATGCCAATGCTCGGTCGCGCCATGAGGTGAAGTTCAAGCCGCATGCCACACCGGCGCCAGCCAAGGTGACGAAGACGAAGCTGAACAAGAGGAAGAAGCACAGCGTTCTCCACCCGTCAGCCTGTTGCTGCCACGGGGAACATTTAAAGACGCCGACGACGATAAATAAGACGATGGCCGCTACGAGGGCTAGAGCTTGGGTGAGGAGCAGCATCTTCAGGTCGCGCTGAACCTTCGGTGCGTTCACAGGGATTTCAGTCGTGGAATTGCTCATTTCGTTGCGGCTTGATCGTGGATGTCGAGGCTCACCATTCGGATGGTGAGGCTCATGTCGAGCGTGCATTTGTACGTGCTGCGAACGACGATCATCCACGGAAGTACCGGGCGATTCCCGGCGAGTTCGAGCGATTCGACGCCTGGTGTCGGACGGAAGGTCGGTCGCGTTCTTGCACAACCGCCGGACTTGGTTCCAGGGGAAGGCGCTAATCTTGAGGTGTCCTATCGTCACTAGGTTGGTCACCGCTTGGTTCGGGTCTTGCGGAGAAGTGAAGCTCAAGCGTTGGCCCTTCGAGGATGGCGCGGATGACGGGATCTTGCATGGCTGCGGGCCACTCGTCGGACCCGTAAACGTTCGCATGGATTTCGCGGCCGGTCAATTTCTTCGCGGCTTCGAGCGCCATGACAAGCGTGCCTTTGCGCACGCGACCGACGACCATGACGTCGATGTCGCTCTCGTAGGTGTCTGTTTGCTTGACGATGGAGCCGAAGACGAATGCGCGCTCGATTTTCGAGGCGAAGGGCTTTAGGGCGTCGCGGATGGGGTCGACAACGCCGAAGGTCTTGACGGCGATGCTGCGCAGCTCGGGGTAAAGCGGGTGGTTCGTGTTGGCCTGGTACCAGCGCGAGTTGCGCGAGACCACGGTCTTCGAGCCGGGCACGTCGAGCGTGCCCTTCGATGTCTTGACGACGCCGGCCTTTTCCAGCGCGTGCAGGTAGTGGTACAGCGCGCTGACCCCGCCGCCCAACTCATTGCGCAGTGCAGCATAGTTATACCGCTTGTCCGGATGCAGGACAAACAGGGCTAAGAGTCGCTGCTGGCGGGGCGTGAACAGGAAGGAAGTGAGCATGATCCAAAGGTGGAGCAGGAGCTCCAGAAGGTGGAGTGGGTTTAGGCAGTTCCATAAAATGGAGCAAGCCCTCCAAGACTTGGAGTTCACAGCATCCGGCCACCGGCTCGGGCAAGTTGCGCCGCGGCCTTACTGTGCTTGACCTGATGCGCACTCGGGTGAAGAACTCCATCGATGTCCAACCCGTCGATGCGTCGAATGCGGCTGGGTCCGTATTGCGTTATGGGCAACACTGCTCCTCAATGCGTACGCTTCGGGCCGAGGTTCTGGCGCGCCCAGTCGCTCAAATACCCGCGAACGAGTGCGCGGATTTCTCGTGCGTTTCTAGCTGCTCCAATCGGCACTGCATCCGCGAGGTGCTTGAGCGTTGTCGGCGGCAGCCCCCATTCCTGGGCGATGTCGATCAGCGCTCCCCTCGCGATGCCAGAAAAATCGCTCTCGCGCGGTTCGGAAACCACGATGATTCGCAGTCGAGACAGCAAAGGCTTGGGAATCGAACTCAATGAGTTCGCGGTCGCGATGTACATCAGTTTGCTCAGGTCGCAGGCCGTCTGTAAGAACGTGTCGTACCAGCATTTCGCGTTTTCGATCTCCAGAAGATTCAAGAGCGCGGAGGTGGGCGGTACGTCGTTTCGCGTTCCCGAGTGGGCCTTGTCCAATTCGTCCAGCATCACAATGGCACTGGCGCTCGACCTGTTGGCCAAGAGGCGGACCAACGGCGAGGCATCGCCGCTCGACCACCCTCGCGCTGTGCCGAGGATGGCTCTGGAGTCGCCCATGCCTGCGAGGCTCAAGGGTAGGAACGGCACCGCCAGTTCTTCAGCCACTCGCCTTGCCAAGCGGGATTTGCCGCAGCCTGGCCGGCCGACGAGAAGTGTGGGCGCCATGCCGACCTCAACACTGCCAAAGAGTCGACGTGACCGCAAATCGTCCGCGATCGCGGTGACGGCGCACTCGGCCCAGGGGAATTCGGAAGCGAGGGTGGCTTCGAGGGCATTGATGCCAGCTACCTCCGGCAGACGGGCAACCGGCAGCGGTTGTCGCAGGCACTCATAGCGTGCAAGCGCCTGACGGTCGTCGTCGTTGGCGCCCGGTGGGATTTCGGTCCGTACAACCACATGCGTTGAAGCCGTAGCGGGTGTCGGCAGTCGCTGCGTAGGAGCTGAGACCGAAGCGCCGACGGTCGGCCGCGCAAGCTCTTTCGACCGAAGGAAGTGCCACATCGCGTTCTGGATCGTCGGGCCGAAGTGCCTCTCATCGGCTTCTGGCCGGTACTCCGGCGTCTTGCGCAGTTGCGCCAATAGGCAATTCCAGAGCGAGAGCCCCATGTCTTCGAGTCGATCCAGTCTTTCCGACCTGGTTGCGCGGAACCGGTCAACCTCGGCGTGCATCAGAAAGAGGATGAGCATGCGCAGCGACGCTCGAAGGTCGGCCGGGCACATCATTGCAAGGTCCTGACTTGATTTGCCCGACAGCTCCATCGAGACGTTGGTCCAGATGTCGGGCGCCCGCGACTGCTCCACTAGACGACCCGCGAGGACCGCCTTGCCAGACGCCGAGTCGACTCTGACTAGGGAGGGCAGCGGATGGTGGGGGGGCGACGAGAACTTGCGGTCCTCTAGGCCGATGCCGTCTCGATCGAGATAGGCCCAAGTGATTTGCTCGAGCACGGCTGGGCTCAGCAGTAGCTTGTTGAGGCCGGTGAGCAGGTCAATTGCGACCAGCGCTGCCTCTTTCAGGGTCAGGCCTAGATTCCCGATCGCGCCCCGCGTTCCCAGAGCGACGGTAAGCCTCTCCACGTACGGGAGTCCCGGGCTGAGGACCTGCCACACCTTTGCCTGCAGTGCCAGGAGCGGCGATGGCGCAGTCGCTGGGTACGGCATGAGCACAATCAACGGATGCCCAAAGCCGAGCGATTCGAAGAGGGTCTCATCCACGGATTCAAGGTCGATCGCTTCCATCACGCACCTTTCGAGTGTGTGGTTGCGGTTCAAGCTTGATCCAGAGGGAACTCGAGCTGTCGGAGAGCAACCCCGATTGGCGTCGTCGGGCCAAATTTGGACGACGCAGGCTTCGCAGATTACGGCCACGGCGTCGTCCGTCAAGGGGCCGTGACGACCTCGAGAGTGGGCTGAAAAGGGAAATCCAGCGTTCTCGAACTACGGCATCGAGGAAGTCCGACGATTTCCGTGAGAGGGGCAGTCCGGCCCGAGGTCAAATTCGCTGGACGACCGTTGATTCGTAACGATTTCGAGTCCGGCTAAATTTTTGGTCGTTCATCGGGTGTCCGCCAGTTCGGCCAGGTGAGTCGACTCGGGCGGTGAGCACGGCCGCCCGATCCTTGAATCAGGCCAGCGACAACCCCTCCGCCGCCTTGCGCAGCAACTCCCGCGCCGTATCGATGCTCGCCCCCACATGCCGGTCGATGCGGCGCATGAACGGACACGTGAGCACGGCCAGGGCTTCGCCCTGGGAACTCATCACCGGCATCGAGATGTCGGTGATCCCCTCGGCCTGCTGGCTCGCGCCCTGCCAATAACCCGTGCGGCGCACGTCGTCGAGCAGGCGCGTGAGCTCGGTCTCGGACATGCTCACCTCGCCGTCGAGCACCTCGTGCTCGGCGAGCATCTCGGCGCGTCGCTGCGCCGACTGGCAGGCGAGCAGCACATGGCCCGACCCGGTGTCGACCAGGCTCACCTTCACGCCCAGCCGGATCGACATGCCCCAGTTCGCCGGGCCGTTGACCTGCGCCACCACGATCACGTTGCCGCGGTCGTAGACGCCCAGGTGGCAGGACTGTTCCGCCGTGCGCGCGAAGATGTCCATCGCCGGCAGCGCGCGGTTGACGAGCCGCTGCAACGGGGGGTGCCGGTGGCCGAGCACGAACAGCTTCAGGCTCAGGGCGTAGCGATCGCCTTCGAGCGAGCGCGTCACGTAGTGGCGCGCCACCAGCCGCTCGAGCATCCGGTAGATCTCGCTCGGGCTGCGGCCCATCGCCTTGACGATCTCGCCGCGCGTCAGGCCTTGGGGCTGCTCGGCGAGCAGTTCGAGGATGTCCAGGCCCTTGTCGAGGGCGGGTGCGCGGTAGCGGTCGGTGGGCTCGGTCATGTCGGTCATCGTCGTCATGGTGACATCGCCGCGGCGGCTTCCGACCGGATCGACGCGGGCGGGCGCTGTCCGGCGGGCAGAACTAGGGGAAGTCCCGAGCCTGCATCGCACCTCGAGGCGTAGACTGATTCTACCAGTGAACAATAGATTCACCAATAAATCAGGAGACAACGATGCGCTTGCAGGGCAAGACCCTCCTCATCACCGCGGCCGGACAAGGCATCGGCCGCGCCAGCGCGCTGGCCTGCGCCGCCGAAGGCGCCACGGTGATCGCCAGCGACGTCCGCGGCGACCTGCTGGAGCCGCTCGCCGCGAAGGGCATCGCCACGCACGTGCTCGACGTGCGCGACAGCCTGGCCATCGCCGCGCTGGCCCGCACGCTGCCCGCCCTCGACGGGCTCTTCAACTGCGCCGGCTTCGTGCACGAAGGCACGGTGCTCGAGTGCGACGAGGCGGCCTGGGACTTCAGCTTCGATCTCAACGTGAAGGGCGCCTATCGCATGGTGCGCGCCTTCCTGCCGGGCATGCTCGAGCGATGCGCGGCTGGCGGCAGCGGCGCGATCCTCAACATGGCCTCGATGGCGTCGTCGGTGAAGGGCTTCCCGAACCGCTTCGCGTACGGCGCGACCAAGGCCGCCGTTATCGGCATGACCAAGGCGCTCGCGGCCGACTACGTCACGCGCGGCCTGCGCTGCAATGCGCTGTGCCCCGGCACGGTCGACACGCCCTCGCTGCGCGGGCGCATCGCCGCCGCGGCCGATCCGGTGCAGGCCGAGAAGAACTTCATCGCGCGCCAGCCCATGGGCCGGCTCGCCACGGTGGACGACATCGTGCCGCAGGTCATCTACCTGCTGAGCGACGAGTCGCGCTTCGTCACCGGGCAGGCCGTGCTGGTCGACGGCGGCGTGACCATCTGAGCTCGCGGCCCGCGTCATGCCGAACGACCCCCGTCCCATCGCCACGGCGAGCCGCGTCGACGCGCACCAGCATTTCTGGCAGCGCGCCCGCGGCGACTACCACTGGCTGGACGACGCCGATGCCACGCTCGCACCGCTGCGGCGCGACTTCATGCCCGACGACCTGGCGCCCACGCTGGCGCGCCACGGCATCGCCCGGACGGTGCTGGTGCAGGCCGCGGCCACCGTGGCCGAGACCGAGTTCCTGCTCGACGTCGCCGAGCGCCACGACAACGTCGGCGCCGTGGTGGGTTGGGTCGATCTCGCGCACGCGGACGGCGCGCGCACGCTGGCGCGCCTGGCCGCGCGTCCCGCGCTGCGCAGCGTGCGCCCGATGCTGCAGGATCTGCCCGACGCGCAGTGGATCGCTACCGCGCCGCGTCCCGACAACGTCGAGGCGATGGTGTCGTTGGGCCTGCGCTTCGACGCGCTCGTGCGGCCGGCCCATCTCGACGCCCTGCATCGCTTC
>FTKW01000039.1_pt1 | contig 26487 bp, 26 predicted proteins | sample 1641051 | NCBI WGS metagenome assembly FTKW01 (sample SAMEA3914813, study PRJEB12502) | metagenome | biome: forest; material: soil | place: Canada | collected 2011-07-07 | depth 0.3 m
CTCATATTCGTGAAGAAGCTCGTAGTGCTCATCGCCATCTGAGAAGACTTTCTCTGGCGCGTACAACTGCCTTCTGGCAAGTGCCCATTGACGCGGTCCGCTGCCACGTCGGACGAAGTTTCTAAGCTCGTCAAGCTCTGACTTGTCGATCAGTTCTTCATGCGAGAAGCCACCACGGATAAGCCGAGACGCCATCGCCTCGAGACCAACCTTGCCGACGGACCGGGCAAGATCGCGCTCGTCTGGAGGAGCCGCCATCGGGAAGACAAACGTTCCGTGAGACTAGCCCTGCAGCAATTTGATGAATCGCGCCTCGTCAACTTCCGCGTGCGCCCCGACGCTGATGCCCTCTCCGGTATCCGCGCAAGCCTGGACGCGCGTGCTCGTCTGTAGATGAAAACCATCTAGCGGGAGGACGCGTCCTCGCTTGTTTGGAACGATGGCGCGGAAACGGCGTTCCTTGAAGTACAGGGAGTCGTTCTCTACCTCGCGCGCGCGGTCTCAGGCGGCGGCGCCGCGAGCGCGGGGCCGATCATCGTCAGCACGCTGAAGAAATAAGGCGCACCAAGGCGACCGACACCCAGCCTATGAAGACGCGCCATCTGGTCAACCGGGCAGCCCCCCGGCCGACCAGATTCCGGTGCCGCCATGTTCGCCTTTGCCGCGCAATTGACTGCAACGCAGCGGGATCGTTCGATCGCGACGCGAGCCCAGATGCCTTCTCGCGCTGCATTGCTGCCTCTCCTGAAAGGCCTTCGAAGCGGCGCTCAGGACTGCACGCCTGGATCCCGACGTGGTGATGGAGATCGGCGGCCGCGAGATCTTCCGCGAGGTGGTGGTGCAGCGCATCGGCCTGGCGGCGGTGCCGGAGGTCGAGTTCGTGCAGGGGCCGGTCCTGCATGCCGTTCGCATCGGCGATACCGAGGCGCGCACCTATGCCCACGTGACATGCCTTGACGAACGCCGTGATATGCCCACGGTGCGCAGCTTCTTCGAGGTCATTGATGAGCACGCGCAGGCATGAAGCAAGCTGGACCTCGCGCGCATGCAGCGAGACAGCACTGCGGACATCAGGTGGACCTCATCCTCGAGTCCGCAAAGGCGTCGCCAGCTACGCGCGCCTCCATCAGTATTGCCGCCAGCACCAACTGCCAATCGATGCGGGCGTTCTTCAACCGGGTGATCAAGCGATATCCGCGGCCGCGTTGCCGCCTTCTGCAAGTGGGCCGGCAAACGGTGCAGCCTTCGCAAGTTGCACAGAAAAATCCTTGAACAACGGCGCCTCGACCTCGAAGAGCGGAAGCGCGTTCTCCGACCAGGCGAGCTTCGTGTTCACGCCGTGCATGCCAGCCACGTAGATGGTCACGGGTAGCCCCAGCCGCTCGCTCGCTTCCAGGTAGCGAGCAAGTTCCAGGGTCACCTTGGCCGCAGGCACCACGTGGTTGCGCTCGTCGATCAGGAACTCGTAGGGCTCGCCGAGCGAGTGATTGGCGCCGTTGGCGCGACGCCCAACCAAGAACAGGTTGCCGATGCCGAAATTATCCAGGATGTTGAGAACTCCCGGCAGGTGTGGCTCGAGCCGCCCCCAGCTCTCCTTGAAGCGACGCTCTGCCACCGATCGCATCTTGAAGAACGAGCCATAGTAAGCGCTCGTCACGGAGATCCGGTTGTGGCCGAGCGCACGTGAGACTGTGCGACGAACCTCGGTGAACCGACGATAGTCGATCGATCCGCCGCCACGCACAGGTGCCACCGTGCCGGTCAGCCGCTCGAACTGTTCGATGGCCCACTGAGTGCGCAAGCCATGGAACGTGACGCCGGCCTCCTTGTTCGTCAGGCCGATGCACTTGAGCACGTAGTACAGGCGGCGTCGCGCCTGCTTCAGCGAACGATCCTTCCACGCGGCATGTTCGCCGGGGCTGAGCTCGGCCTTCACATCGTCGATCGCCGCACGCAGACCAGCCTCGTTGAAGTCGTGATACCTGATGTCTCGAGGACGACCGGTCTTCGTGCCACGAGAAAGATGCAGATGATCGCCCCTGTCATCTTCGTGGGGCCGGACAAAGAGCGTTTCCTTGGCGCGCAGACCGAAGTTCCTGGCCAGGAAGATCAGGCGCGCGACGACAGGGTCGATGGCCTTCGCCTCCTCGATCTTCGTGTCGACGTCAATGCCGTTGCCCGACCAGGATTTGTCGCGCTTGGCGGTGCTCGCTCGAACGTACTGCTGCTTGCGCTGCACGTCACCGATGAAAGTCTTGAGCGACGGCACCTCGATGCCGTGCATGCGCCAGAACCAGGTGATGACAGAAAAGTCCTGCACCTGGGTCTCGAAGCCATGGCGCATCCTCCCGCATCCGACGTCCTCGCTCCAATACTCGAGAATCGCCGGGATCAGTCCCGGCTTGAACTGCGCGAGCGTCTTGAGCCCCCGGTTGCGAGCCTTCATGGCTCGGAAGGTGCTGAACATCAGCTGCTTGCGCACCGTGAACGTGCGTTCGGAGCAGCGACGCTCAAAATCTCTCGCGCCAACGTGGCCGAACAGGCGAAAAAACATGTGGAGGTCGCTCTCACTGGGCGAGTCCCATTGTTCCAATGAGACGCGACCAGGCAGGTCGGTGAGCGAGGCGCTTCGAGCGTGTCCCTTGCGTCGGTCACGCTCCGCGGCGGACGTGACGAGAGGATCGCCAGGCTGATGATGTCGGGTTCTGGATCGCATTTTCCGCTTCTGACTCTGGGTTGTTCTCGCGGCGGGTCAGAACATGCGAAGTCGAAGGGAAGGTTCCCCGTCGTTACGCCTTGACCCGACGCACTCATCCCTGACCCGAGTTGGGCCATGCGGGGTGTGAAGTCGGCATCCGTCACTCGCGGGCCTTCATCACGAACAAGAGCGGAGATGCTTTTTATCGGCTCGCTCGCATACGCTCGCTTGCCAAGGTCGACCGGATATCTGAGCAGGCAGGATAGACAGCTCGCACGGGGCCGGTGCACCGCGGAGGTCGAGACTGGAGGCCGAGGCCTCGCACGTCTCGATCAGTCGCTGCGCCCACTGCGCAAGGCAGTGTCGGTGCGACTGGCCATCGGGGTTTGATTGGGCACCCCGTCGGCCTCGCCCCAACCCATCCCTGGCGCGCGCCGACGAACACCTTCAGAAGAAGATGTCCGCCGGCGCGCGGGATGGAGGAAGCACTGAATCGTCCTTGTTGCAAGCCGCTTCCCGGCTCGACCGTGCCGGGATGTTGCTACCGCCGCTGGCCGGATGGCCGCCCGCAGGCGACGTCCGGAGGGCCGCCCCTGGCGCAGATCAGCGCACCATGGGCCTGCCGGGCGAAAGACGATTGAACTCGATTGAAACGGAGGCCTGCTGCCGGCTCATCACGGAGCCGGCACAACCTCGAGTGATTTTGAACGCATTTCGATTCCATCCACGTCGCTGTGACATGAATGTGGGACTCTGCGACGGCCCCGATCCGGACATGTCCAGCGAATGCTCGCAGTGATCGCTGCGATGCTGGCAAAAGTCGGAACTGCTTCGAAGCATGCGGCGTGGTGCGGCGATGCATCTTCTGCGTAACGCACCGAAGAGATTCGATGCCGTCACGCACGGTAGCTTGCCTCGTCGGCAAACAGGATTGATAGGCCTTGGTAGATTAGCGTCCACAAGACTGCAGGACGGCTTGACAGCAAGATCAAGTCTATCCGCGATCTCGATCGCGCGCATCAAGCTGGCCACTCAAGATCGTGGACAAATGCTCATCTTGGCAGTGACGTGGTGGTGACTACCTAGGCTACGGACGGCGGCTGCACGCGCACGCCTGCGCGTACACAGCCAACACCAGCAGGCAGCCATCGGCACTTCCCGCCTGCGGAACTGGCCAGCACTTGATGGCGGCCTCCGCAACTTGCCTGCATCCGAACTCGCCGAAGCCAGCGTTACCGGACTGTCGATGGATGCTCCGCAGAGCGGTCCATGGCAGCGAAGCATCCACGGCACCCCGTTCTCGCCACCTCTCTTCGACATTCGCGCTCAGGCGAGTTTCAGGTTGCCCAATTCACCTCAACGCGTTGTGTCCCATGGCTTAGCGGCTTCTTCAGGTTTCGTATGACGATCCGCCCCCACGCGGGCGCCCCCAAAACGATCCGATGTCGGACACCTAAACAGGCCGAAATGGGCTGAACCTGGCGCACCCATGTCGCACCTTTTCCACCCCAGATGCGACGATCGCCATCGCGACTCGGGGAGGCGTCCTCAATTTGCAGAGCGTGCAAATTTCCCATCGCGTTTGGCACACGGCTCGCAGTAATTTGCGGCCTCGACAAGTTTCAGGGAGCTCGCGCAGTCGAACAGCGGACTTGTCGCACCACCTTCCCTCCTCTGACTGGCAACCCGACGTGGCTTCGTCGCGCAGCACACAGTTTGCAGAGTCGACGTCGAAAGCAACTTGTCCGCGATTGCCTTGTGCTGGCAGCGCTCGCATGGGCGTAGATCACGACGCAGTTGCGCATGTAGCGTCCCTCTATAGCCTTTGTCGCGACACCACCCGCATTTCGAGGTTCGCGACTCTTCCGCCATGACCAGCAAAAAGCAATGTCAGTAGCCAAACTGCGCCATACGAGTGGAGGCACTCCGACGCGACTCCGTGCCATTCGCAACCAATCGCACTCAAAAGTGCGCGAGTTTCGCCATCGCTGTGCAATCCGATCCGCAATGATCTCCCAATCGCCTCTTAAGGAATCACGAATGAAACAGCAGAAGATCGCCCGCGCCATCGACATCGGCTTCGGGTACACAAAGCTCTCTCGATCGACGATCGACGCGAGCTACCGCATGTCGTCGATGGCATTTCCGTCGATACCGGCGCCGGCTGACGGGCACATGGACATCGCGAGCGGAGAGATGCAAAAGCTTCAGGTCGTGAACGTCGAGGTCGACGGCGTACGTTACATCGTAGGCCCCGACTCGATGCTCGCTGCTTCGGGCCGGCAGACGCGCGCCGTCGAAGACCTCTTCTTCGATTCACCTCAATACCTCGCCCTCTATCGAGGCGCACTGGCCTATATGGACTTGCCCGCCTCCACGGACACCGTGCATGCACTCGGCATGGGCCTGCCACTGACTGTCTGGCGCGACGTCGGGCTACGGGAACGAATCAAGACCAGGATGACTGGCAGCTTCACCGTGCCGATTCCGAATTCGAGGGCAACCCGCGCAATCAACGTCCAGCACGTGCAACTCTGGCCTCAGGTGCTTGGCGCCCTTGTGTCCATTTCGACGGAGGCCGGCGAGCAAGCGGATATCTCCAATCAGAACAACTTGGTCATCGACGTCGGCTACGGAACGATGCTCTGGCTTGTCAGCAGCGGCTACCAACCTCAGCCTGGGCGCTCTGAAGGCAACAAGGGAGGTGTCTCGAGCATCCTGAAGGTCGTTGCGAAGGCGCTCGACCCGACCGTCTCGAACGATCCACGCATCCTTGACCGGATTGACACGTCACTGCGCACCGGAAAGCCCTTGATCATCAACGGCACCGAAGTGGACCTGAACCGCTGCAAGGCCATCGCGCATTCGCAGGCGCAGCAGCACCTTCATGATTTGCTCGAGACGATCGGGACGCACAAGGATCTCGACAACATCTTCCTGGCAGGCGGCGGTGCCCACTTGTACCGACCGTTGCTGGCCACGGCGTTCAAAGGCCGTCTGATCCGCGAACAGACGAACGAGCCTCAAATGGCCAATCTCAAGGGCTATCAGAACCTGGTCGAGCGGATGCTTGCGCAATGAAGGCTTCGGACAGGCCCAAGAGCATTCGCGTGCACCTCTCGATTCGACCCGGAACTTCGGCCTACGAGATCCTGGCCAACTGCGAGACGGCCGCTGCACGACGCAGCTCGGCGCAGGAACTGATGCAACTCGCGGCATCGATCTTCATGAGAGGACTGTCAACGATGCCGCCCTCCGGACGGGCTCCGGCAGCCGACTCACTGCGACCAGCGGACGACTCCGCCGCATCGCCCATGCCAGCATACGCGGCCGACACACCGTCCTCAGCAGACGTCATTTTCAGTCTGGATTTCAGCGGCCTCTGATGCAGAGGAGAACGAACAGTGCGCGCGCGATCTTGCGACCGCGACGGGCGCTGCGGGAATGCCATGACTCTTGTCAGTCACCTTGCGCATGCAGACCCACTCGATACGCTCGATACATGACCATGCAACCTCAAAAGATGAACGCAGCAGCCGTCGATAGACATCGTCTTGTGGCCCAAGTGCTGGCCGCGCAAACCGCATTGGGAGCCCATGCCGGCCGCCGCTTCGTTGAGTTCGCACGGGCACGAGGCGGCGCGATCTACGAGCTGTCGAACCTTGACGCCATAGAGCGCGAATTCGCGCAATTCGAATGGGCGGAAATCGATCGCCTCTACACCGCCATCGTCTTGCATGCGGTTCGACGTGACGCGGTCGGCAGGCTGGACCTCGGACCGCTCTGTCGAGAAGTGCGGAGCATTGTCGGCGACAAGCTGCGGCGCCGCGCCCGCAGGGCGCCAAGCATCGCCTTTCGCGCGCTCCGCCGGGCAGCGTATTGCGTTTCTCTCTCCGTGATGTTCATGGCAGTCAGCACGATAACCAGTGAGGCATGTCTGCACTTCAAGCAGCGCGGCAGCGACGTCCGAGGTACCCGGTGATGTCCAAAGGAAAAGAACCCCAGCCTGGCGATGTCGAACAATCGGCAACTCACGGACTTGGCGTGTCACGCAAGATCGGCCTGGAACTGCTTGCGCATGACGAGCGCGCTCTGCGCCGCCGCATCCTCGAGGCGCAAGACTCCCGCGCGTCGACTCGGGCCGAGATACTTCGCGCAGCCGAACGCCGATGCGCTCGAACCGCCAACCGCGGAGTAGTCACCTCGCAGCTCTTCGCGATGCCTGTGGTCGTCGACTTCGGCGACACCTCGACTAGCGCAAGGCGTGAATCGAAGCTGCTAGGTCATGATCAGGTCTGGCAGAGCACCATCGAGCGCATCTGGCGCTGCGCCTTTGACTCCCGGGCCCTGGAAGTCCGACTGGTTCCAACAATCGTGCACCTGAACGCAGTACTCGGAATCTCGCCGTGCACCGTGCACGAACAAGCCTTTCGTGGAGCCTCAGTCTTCGAGGGTCGCCAGCCAGGCACGGTCTCGATGTGCAATGAGGGCCAAGGCTACGAACTCGGCGGCGGCCCTCGCGCGATCGTCTATCTCCTGCTCGGGTACATTGCCTCGCCGGCCTCGGCCGATCCGGTGGCCGCTGGGACGCTTCCCCGCGACCGATCGATCGAGCAATATCTAGGCGCATGGTTTGCCGTCAAGACAGGCAAACCATCCGTCAGAACCATGCCACCAAGGCGTTTCTACGACGCGCTCGAGGACGCTCACACAGCGCAACTCCTTCACTTCGTGCGCTGGTGCAAGTCAAGGGGCTACCCACATCGGCTGGATTGTTCGTCGGCCGGCTCCCAGAGCGACCACGTGGTCATCTCAGGGCACTTCCAGCGCCGTGTTGATACGCCGTGGGAGGAAGTGAGCTGGTCCTATGACGGGTCGTGGCGCGGCGCATTCGATCTCGCGAGAGTACGGCGTGTCGACGCTCTCGACGGCGCCTCATCTACGCCTCTGGCACGAAATCTGGATGTGCCTTGCGGTCTCCAAGGCAACTTCAGCATCCACTGAATTCCACGCTCGACCGAGCAGGCATCTCCGCGGTTGAGGCCAGGACTGGAAGTGCCTCGGGCTCGAGCAAAACGCTCGGCCCGTATCGCGCGCGATCTCAGCGCTCTGGACTACCGGGCCGGCGGCTTTCGAAGCCGATGCCTGTTCTTGAATCTCAGCTGTCTGCGACATCTTGGGCATGTGCAATAGCAATGCTTCTCGTGATCTCGCTTGCGCTTGCGGTTGCGAGATTCGGCTTCCTTCGCCATCCGCTTGAGGCCGCTGCCGGCCCAAAAAAGCAGAGCGATCACGATCAGGTAGCCGATGACAAATGGGTTCGTAAGGAGTTGAGCGTTCATGACGAGGTTCGGAATGGCCTTGCTGGATCACGAGCGCGTCGCCGAGGCAGGTTCGAATAGCAGTCCTTCGACGAACTTGTCGAAGCTGCGGCTTGCGTCTCGCCTGTTCCTCCAGACGCTCATGCAGGCGCCGAGAATTCCAAGACCAATAGGCACGGAGCCGACCTGCCACCAGGTCACACCGGCGAACACTGCTCGGAAGACGGCGTCAGACACCAGTTGAGCGAGCACCACGAATGCCATGGCCATCGCGCATCCGATCCAGAAGCCGAGGCGGCCATAGCGCGACCGCACGAACAAGCTCGCAGCCAATCCTGTATTGCACGTCAGCGCATGCTTCTTCGTGGCCAGGTTGCAGGCGCCAACGAGCATGTACGGCTGCTTGTCGGCCGCACGAGCCCAGCACAGTCGATAGCGGTGGCCAGCGCGTCCCCGGACGTCGAGCGGCAGCGCGTACCAGAGCTGCTCGGCACCATTGGCTCCCTGCAGCCAGGCTTCGCAGCGATTGATTCCCGGCGACTCGCGCCAGTGCCGGATTTGCACGAGGGTAACCACCTCGACGTAGTGATCGATGACGATCTGGTCGGGCGTCGTGAACTTGTTCGAAAGCACGTTTGGAGTACGGGGGCGGTTTGACATGAAAATGAGCATGCTCCCGTCTTGCGCATGCGCAAGTGGACGAAGTCAGCGTGCGACAGTCCCCGACTCCACAACCCGCACTGCTCCGGCAAGAGAGCGCCGCGGCGCGACATGCCTCTGTTTAGCACCAAAAGCAGGGCGGTTTCGCCATAAGCTGCCAGACCGGGGGCCTAAAGTGCAAGCATCACGATTGCTGAGGCGAACATATGAATCTGGCAAGCCCGCATCTCGAGTCGTCGCAGGTTGGCCCGAGCGCTTTTCGTACCTATCGATTGATTCCCATCAGAAGCGTTCTTGAACGCACGTCCCTGAGCCGAACAACGCTCTACCAACTCATCAAGGAAGGCACCTTCCCGCAGCCCGTGAAGGTGGGAAAAGCAAGTCGATGGGTGGAGTCCGAAGTCGAGGAGTGGACGCAGTCACTCATGCAGGCGCGCCGCTGAAGTCTGTGCCGATCAGACTCAGTGAACGCGAGCGGAGCGATCTGGCATGGCATCACGCCCGCGAACGACACACAAGTGTTCGTCGCCGATCGAGCAAGCGTAGTCGGCTGATTGCGCCGGCGGTCGCGGTCGACGGAGTCCGAGTCAAGCCGAGTCCGCTTCTCACGGGTTAGCGGCCGTTCGGCGTCAGCCGCACGGATTCGGCTGACGCTGGAGGCTGTGTGAAAACCCGGGGCCGCGATGCGAGGTGGCGGCGTAGGGTTCCGACCGCCGCGCCAGTACGCCCACGGCGCATTTACCCAGTCAGCCGAGCAACGTGAAATGCAGGTCCGAGAGACGCCGATAAATATGAAGGTGCAGTCTTGCACGGAAGTAGCACAGCTCGGTTTCGAGAGCTGGCACCTCAGCAGGCAATTCCGCCTCGCTGAATCCGCTTCACGAACATGGTCCAGAGGTGCTCAGCCGCCCCTTCATGGGTCAGAACTTCGTTAGAGTTTCCGGTCATGAAGCCGCCGAACATGCTCTTCCAGCCAAGGTTGTACTTGTTGTCGGTGACCATCAGCGACTCGTTCGTCGAATTGGTCACGTGCGGCTCATCGCTTTCCACGTAGCTGATGCCGTTCGAGCCGGTGAGCCCGCCAAGCCGAACGCCACATCCCGAGACCTTCTTGCCGTTGCTGAAAATGGTCGCGGTGAAAGACACCGCCGTTATGGGCTGCAGCTTCGTCTTGACGTGCGAATACCGCTTCTCAAGCTCGGCGAGCGAGTTGATGAAGTAGTCGAGGATGTCCTTGTAGCCCTCCTGCATGAACTCGGTTCGCTCCAGGTCAGAGAACTGCCTTGGCAGGTTCAGGTTGCTGGAACGCTTGGCACCGGTGTCCCGTTGGGGCACGGCGGCGTCAACAGCTCCGTCGTCAGCCATACTCCTACCCGCGACGCTGCCGCCTCTCCCAGCATGCTTCGGAAACGGATGCACAGCGGCAGGTTTGGTCACCATCGTTCGCAGCTGCTTGACTACGTCATGGAAGCCATCGTCGAGCGTTGGAAACTTGACGACTGGCACGGCATCTGTCGGCAAAGCTTTCAGACGCCCAATTTCTGAGGTCGTCCAATCGCAGGGTCTCAGAATGATGGGAACAACCTGGGCTACGCCTGCCTTCGCACGTTGCAGCGCCCGCGCCATCTCGATGCTGACGCAGTAGTGCGAGTTCATGAAGTCTGCGCTCACAAGCAGCAAGACCAGGTCGGCCGCCTCAAGCGCCGCCGAGATCGTCGTATCGAATGCCTCGCCAGGGCGAACGCAGTGGTCCGTCCAGACTTCCACATGCCCTTCGCGCTTCAGCGAAGCGAGGTGGACGTCAAATTGACCACGAAGCCCTTGGTCCGCGTGGCAGTACGAGATAAAGACGCTGGCCATGATAAGTTTGTGCGCATGCCGCCATTGCAGCGGACAACTGTCATTCAGGAGATCCCATGTTACCCAGCCTTGACTCTACGCTTCACGCTCCTGAGCGCTTTCCTTTCATCAAGAAGCAGCTCACCTTTCTCGCTGACCATGGCCTCGACTCAGAGGCGACATTGGTGCTTCAGTGCTCCCCGGTAGAGTCGATAACCATCGATCCTATGGGTACCCGGATGGACCACACCTTGCTTCAGGGCGCTAGCCAGCGTGCGGAGGGAGCTTGGTGGAACGGTTTTGGTGGTGGCACCCGCAAGGCTACGTTTGAGGGCCATGCGACAGTCGACGGCTCAGGCGAGAAGCTCTGGGCGGCGGAAATTCAAGACGATGGTCACATCCTGGCGGCAGTCCGGGCTGTCGCGTATGCAGACACACCGGGCGTGCATCCAGCAATTCTCGGCGTCTTTTCTGAATTTGCACTGTTCGTCGGCACAATTCGAGCCACCGTAGGCATCACAGGGGCGTCTAAGCTGACAGCGACGCTGGTGAACGCGAAAGGACGGACGCTCCTGGGTTTCGGAAGCTATGGACGCGCCCGCTCGTCTACGATCAACCGCGAGATGCTTGAATGGCCCGTCGTGGCAGCCACGAATGAACAAGAAATCGTTCAGGTCTGCGACCAGTTGCGCGCGCGCTTTAAGCGAATCTTCCCGTAGCGCTACTCTCCAGCCGCCTACCCTTCAGCCACCGTCACAAAGTCGCCCCGGTCAGCTTCCAGCGGTTTGACCTTCACCTGGTCGACCTCGAGCGCTTACGTCCCGCTACGCTTGGTCCTCGGGCCCGTCTATTACTTGCGGGCATCGCGAACCAACGCCCACACCGAGTGCTCAGCTCGCCGAAGCAGCGCAGGGCACAAAATCCTGGGCATCCGAGTCGATACAAGCGATTCCGCCATCCTGTCCGCCAGGGCGATGGGAGCTCAGGACGCGTCAGGCGGCTGGTGCGGGCTGCACGCGCACCATTTGGATGGCTCGCTCAAGCTCCGGTCGCGACACCCCAGAAGCTTTTCCTCGCCACTCCTCGGTACGCTCCTCCGGCGGAGCCATCCCCTTTTCCGCATAGGTCGCGGCAAGGTCATATCGCTGCGCAGCGACGGCGCCAACCGCCGCTAGAAAATGCTGCAGTTCCCACGCATCCGGGTCTCGATGATCGAACGCGATCAAATCGCAAGCTCTGACGAGGAACTGCTCGACGAACTCCTTCTTCACCCACGGCGCGCCATCGGGAACCGGAGACGCACGGAATTCATCGCGCAGTTGAATCATGGGCATGGAAACTCCTTTACGCTGGGGGTTAGAGTTCGATCGTAGCTCGTTCGCGAAGACGGCTGAATACAGACCAGCTGCTTCCAGTGCCGCTAGCGGTTCAGTGGCCGTCCGTCATAGCTTGGCCGCCGGGTTGCAACCCGTGACCGACGGCCGTTCCTCGCATGGTCGTCCGGATTCGGTCGCTGAAGCTCCGATGGTGCTGGGCCAGAGGCTGCATTGCAGCAGGAGCGGCCGTCCGGCGCCGCCAGGCAGACGGCGGCAGCCGCTGATTGCTGATCATTTTGCTGCTCCGCTCCGAACCTGAGATCGGTACGGGAATGGGCTTGGCTGCAGCGAAGCAAGCAACGCCATCGGAGGTTGTCCACCGTCTCTATGGATAACCTTGTTGATTCGCGGTTTCGAATGCTCCCCGATGCGCATGGATGCTTGATGTCAACACCCGTGCTCGTTATGGCAGCATATGAACATCACGTCGTTTCGATGGCCCTGATGTCGGGTTTCAGCAGCGGTCATCGTTTTATGGGTTTGGAGGGGAAGCTGGCCGGTCGTGCTGGCACTTCGGGAATTCGGCGGCGCCGTCACGGCGCCGCCATTCCAATATTCAGGGAGGAGACGCCATGCCAGTTATCGCCAGCGACGGTCCGAAGGTCGAGGTGTTCAAGTTCACGATGTATGACATCGGCACCAACCAGGTCGTTGAGTCTCGTCGGTGGGCGACCACGGATTTCATCGCTCGCTTCGGCGGTGCTCCATCCGGCAGCGGGGTGATCGTGCCTGCCGACAAGGTCGACGCCTTGGGAATGTCCGAGCTCGACTTCGATCCCGGCGTCGCCCCCGGCGGCTTCCAGACCAACGTGCCGCTGGTCCCTCGTTTCTGACGCGTCCGCCCTCGGAGAAGGCGACATGCCTAAAAAAGCGGCAAAGGAAAACGTAGAACGCCTGCGCAAGATTGCGCAGATGGCCCAGCGCCCGGCCGGGGTGACGATGAAACAGCTGATGGCGGAGCTCGAGGTCAGCGATTCCACAATCAAGCGCGACGTCGACCTGCTCCGGGACCGGATGAACTGTCCCATTGAGTACGACAGGTCGGCTGGCCACTACGTGGTCCGTCTTGACCAGCTCCCTGGCGGCGGCCCGTTCGAGCTCCCGGGGCTGTGGTTCAACGCCAGCGAGGTGCACGCGCTGTTGGCCATGCTCCACCTCCTGCGCGGCGTCCAGCCTGGCTTGCTCGAACCCCAGCTGGCGCCTCTGAAGACTCGGCTACGCAAACTTCTTGGTGACAGCGCCCACAGCGCCGCCAGCGTGGAGCGGCGGGTCAAAGTCATCCACTTCGCCTCCCGGCGCATGGAGGTGAAGCACTTCGAGCTCCTGGTAAGCGCGCTGGTGGAGCGAAAACGCCTGCGCGTCCGGTACTTCAACAGGGACCGCAACGACGTCACCGAGCGCGAGTTGTCGCCGCAGCAGCTGGTGCACTACCGCGAGAACTGGTTCCTGGACGCCTGGTGCCACATGCGCAACGACATCCGCAGCTTCTCCGCGGAGGCCATCCAGCAGGTAGTCATCTCCGAGTTACCTGCCATCGACGTCGCACCGGAAGTGCTCTCGGCGCACTTCGAGAGCGGCTACGGCATCTACGCCGGCGAAGCCACCCAACGTGCGCAGCTGAAGTTCTCGCCGCAGCAAGCCAGGTACGTGTCGCTCGAGACCTGGCATCCTATGCAGACGTCGTCCTGGCTGGAAGACGGCAGCTACCTCCTGGAGGTGCCGTATTCGATGGACGTCGAGCTCGTGCGCGACCTGCTCCGATACGGCGCGGACGTCGAGGTGCTCGCGCCGCCCGAGCTGCGGCAACACGTGGCCGACGCGTTGCGCAGTGCAGCATCGAAATACAGCACCTGAAGCTGTGGGTCGGTCATTCTGTGACCGACCCACCCCCGCACACTTGCCTCGACGCTCGGCGAAGGTCCGGGCGCGCGACACGTACCCACCACCGCGCGGATAACTCTTGTTTTCAGCGCAGGCGTCCCGATATGGCCGGGAACGCTCCGGTGGGGCCGGGCCAAGCGGGACACGAACCCGCGCGGCCGATGGACCAGAAGTTGGACGGCACACCGTCCAAGGGCGTTCGCGAAGAAGAAAATCGAAAAGCGAACGACACGCTACCTGTAGCGTCATTGACATCAATGAGCGCTAGGGATAGCGTTTCATCACCCCATCGGCCGGAGCTCCGCCTAGCGCATGAATCCCCTGATAGCCATCGGATTGTTTGCAGGCTTTGCCACCTGGCTCTTTTCAAAAGACAAGGACAGCAAGATGCCTGCAGTTCAAAAGCAGTTCGAAGATTTCCACAGCGCCATCTGTTTCGACGAAGACGACGAGAAGGCGACCCTGCGCGAGAAGCGTGACACCATCGTCAAGGCGCTGAGGGACAACCTTGACGCCGACGCGCCGGCGTTCACCAACTTCAACCAGGGCAGCTACTCCATGCACACCGGCGTGGTGCCGCTGGATGGCAACTTCGACATCGACGTCGGCCTCATCTTCGACTGCGACAAGAGCGAGTACCCCGACCCGGTGGCGCTCAAGAAGAAGGTGCGCGATGCGGCCAACACGAACTTCCGCACCGTCCTCATCCGCCGCCCCTGCGTGACGGTCAACTACAAGCGCGGCGAGCAGACGCTCTATCACGTCGACCTGGCCATCTACACCAAGGACGCCAACGGCAAGCTCTACCTGGCCAAGGGCAAGGAGAACTCGGCGGATGAGCACCGCGTCTGGGAACTGTCCGACCCCCAGACGCTGACCAACCTCATCTGCACCCGCTTCGAGAACAGCGAGGAGCGGGCGCAGTACCGCCGCTGCATCCGGTACCTCAAGCGCTGGCGCCAAGTGCAGTTCTCGGGTGCGGGCGCGCCCCTGAGCATCGCGCTGACGGTGGCGGCGCTGCACTGGTTCAAGCCGAACTTCGCCATATCCGGCAAGCCGGTCGACCTGCAGGCGATGCTGGACTGGGTCAAGGCGATGCTCAACAACTTCACCTACGAACTCTTCCACAGCGATGGCGCGCACTCCCGCCTGAAGGTCGTGCTGCCGGTCGAGCCGCACAGTGACCTCATGGCCAAGCGTACCGCCGCCCAGATGAAGACCTTCAAGGAGAAGCTCGAGGCGCTGCGCGATGCACTGCAGGACGCGTACAGCGAGGAGCTGCCCGAAGACGCCTGCAAGGTGCTGAAGAGGCAGTTCGGTGACGACTTCAAGGTGCCCGAGAAGTCGGAAACCGCCAAGGCCGTCGGCCCCTCGGTCATCAGCACCGGGAACTCGGCTTGACCAACGCCGTCGCCGCGCCGGCGGTCGACACCTCGAAGGTCGACGCCGGCTTCCAGGCGGTCAGTGCCGCGTGCACGGCGCGCAGCATCGCCGTTGCTCGCCTTCCGAGCGACGACCCGAACACCCTGGGCGTCGAGCTGGTGGGCTCCACGCACAACTGGCCTGTCTTCGTCGACTGCGCCGAGGAGCATCTGCAGCTGCCGGAAGTCAGGATGCGCCCTGTGACGTCGCACTTGGCGCACGTCAGCTATCGTGGCGTTGTCTGCATCGACGACGGGCAGGGCCTGTCTATCGACCCAAAGCGTCCCGCCGACATCGTCGCGCACACCATCCTCAAAGCTTTCGACCTGCTGGAGAAGTCGGCGTCGGACGCCACTGCCGGCTATGTCGAGTTCTTCAATGAGCTCGAGGGCTACTGGTTTGGCCTGCCCGGGTCGCTGCGGGCGCGGGCCTACTTCGAGGTCGATGGCAACTCGCGCCTGCTCAAGGGCTTCGCGAACTTCGGTTTGAACAAGCCAACGTGGTACTTCCTGGAGCGCGACGCCAAGGTGCCGTGGGAGGTGGCGAACGAGAAGCTGCAGCCGCACCGCGCGATGTACGTCCACCTCGACACCGTGGCGATGCCGCCGCTCAGCCCGGACAAGCTGAGCGCCGCCTTTGTCGAAGACGTGCTCGCGCGCATGTCGCCTGCGCAGCGGGCACTTTGGACGGAGCTCGTCGGCCCGTCGAAGAACTCGCCCAAGAAGTTGGTGTTGCTCGTGTCGATGCCGCGCCAAGCGGGTGGCCGGTCGCTGGTGGCCGCCGTCTTCACCGCGCATCGTGGCGCGGTCGACCGCAAGGTGCCCGTCATGCCGCTGACCATGCGTCGGCACATGCCCAACCACATGCGTGAGCGGGGCGGTGCTTCGCTGGACCTGCTGGGCAAGCACGTGGTCGTGCTCGGTGCGGGCGCCGTGGGGTCGGTCGTGGTCGACTCCCTGGCGGCCGCCGGCGTCGGCAAGCTCACCGTGGTCGACCACGATGAGTACTCCGAGGACAACGTCTTCCGACATGTGTTGGAACCCCTGTACATCGACCTGGGCAAGCCGATTGGGCACAAGTTGGCCCTCGAGCGCCGGTATCCGGGCCTGGAAATTGCAGCGGTCGGCAGTACCGCCCAGCAATGGTTCAAGACCGCGGACCTCAGCAAATACGACGGCGTCGTGCTCGCCTTCGGCGCCCCGTCCCTCGAGCGCTCGTTCGCGCGGTCGTTCAAAGACCGTCGGTTTGACTTGCCCGTGGTGTTCACCTGGCTCGAGGCGCTCGACCTCGGTGGCCATTCGGTGTTGATGTGGACCAGGGGCGAGGGCTGTCTGAACTGCGCCTACCGCGATGACGAGGGCCAACCGTCGCTGGCCTCGCGCATGGCGTTCCTCGAGCCCAACCAGCCGGTCACACGCAATCTCACTGGCTGCGCTGGCGCATTCGTCCCTTACGGCGCGCTCCAGGCTCGGCGCACGGGCCTGCTGGCCGCGGAGCACATCCTGTCGGCGGTGACTGCCGTGGCCGCTGGCGATGCGTCGCGAAGCCCGTCCTACCGCTTCTGGGTTGGCGAGGGTAAGGCGGCGGCCGCGCATGGGCTGCGCACCACGCCCTGGTTCCAGGCGGCGCGCACGACTTCCGCGGAAGATGCGACGGGCCAGGTCTTCGGCCTTCCCTGCAAGCACTGCCGCACGCCAGCAGAGCCCTCAGCCCCGGCCGCGCCTGCCGCGCCGGCGGAACCCGCCGCATGAAGCTCGTCTATCGCGTCACGCCGCGGCAACGGCTCATCGTCGTGGAGCATGCGCTTGAGCAGATGCAGACGTATGCGCAACGACGCTGGTGGAACTGCGAGGCCGGCGGCGTTCTGCTGGGGCGTCACCTTCTGGACTCGCACGACGTAGTCGTCGACGAGGTGTCGACGCCGCAAAGCACCGACCGCCGCGGCCGGTTCAACTTCTTCCGGTCATCCATGCACGAGCAGGTGGCCCGTCAGCGATGGCTGCAGGAGAACAGCACATCGGCCTATCTTGGGCTCTGGCACACGCACCCCGAGCCTGACCCCTCGCCCAGCGGCGTCGACAGGAACGACTGGCAGCAAGCCGTCTCCGGCGATGCGTACGAAGGCGACCGCTTGTTTTTCCCCATCGTCGGCACCGACTGCGTCCGCATCTGGACGCTCAGCCGCCGAGGCACGTTCAAGGAATTGAAGCTGGAGAAGAAGGATGGCAACGAGTAAGCCCGCCACACCGGCCAAGGCCGCGGCCAAGAAGGCGCCTGCCAAGGCAGCGAAGTCGACCGCGACGCGCACGGTCGAACGCGCCTACATCCCGTCGCCGGTGCGGGTAGACCTGTGGGTCGCGGCCGCTGGGCGATGCGAGTTTCGAGGCTGCTGCAAGGCAGTCGACCGCGACTTCTTGACGAAGGTCAAGGCCAGGGTAGGCGAGTACGCGCACATCATCGCTGATAGCCCCGCCGGCGCGCGGGGAGCGCCGGGCGACTCCGAAAAGCTGGCCGCCGACCCGACAAACCTCATGCTCGCGTGCTTCGACTGCCACGCTCGCATCGACCGTGACGGGAAGAGCAACGAGTTCACGGCCGATCAGTTGCGGGCCATGAAGCGTGAGCACGAGGCGCGCATCGAGCGCATCTATTCGGCCACGGGCGTTGCCGAGAGCATGCCCCTCGTGATGTCGTTTCCGATTGGTGCTCACGTGCCTGTCATCGACGTGCGCAACATCCACTACGCGATGTTGACCAACAGCGACTTCAATCGGTTTCCGACGCCGACCTCGGTCCACATCGACCAGAGCAACTTTCACCTGCAGGACAACGACCCCGACTTCTGGGTCAACGCCCAGCGTGCGCTCACGCAGCAGTACGAACAGCGCGTCCTGCCGGAGCTGACGTCGCGCGGTGGCGCTGCGCACTTGACCATCGCCGGCCTCGCGCCCATTCCGATGCTGATGAAGCTGGGCGCGCTCGTGGGCGACAAGACGCCCGCAACCGTCATGGACCTTCCCGGCGAGAAGTGGCTCTGGGACACGCATGCGGCCTGCCCCGAGCCCAGCTACACCTACAACGTGCCGGCGTCGCTACCCCACGAGGTCTCGGTTGTGGTGAGCATCTCCGGCAAAGTCACGCACCCGACCGGACGCGACGTCGTCGAGTTCGCAGCCGTGGCGCCCAACCGCGGCATCATCCGCACCGAAGCGCACCTGTTGGCGTTCCGCTCCCAGTTCAACGCGTTCCTCCAATTGCTGTCCGGTGCAGGTGCCCGAGTCCTCTACATCCATCCGGCCACGCCCCTGTCGGCGAGCGTCGAGATTGGGCGCATGTTGCTGCCCAAGACGTTCGAGGAAATCCACGTCATGGATTGGCAAGCGCCGGACTGGAAGCCGACGTTGCGTCTAAAGTGAGTCAACGGTGAGCAAGGGCTTCAGCACGGACCTCGTCCCAATTTTGGTCGCACAGGGCATCGAGGGCGCATTCCACGAGTGGCTCGACATGACCGGGAAATTGCTGCGCACGGCGCCCGAGTATTTTGTGACGGTCAAGGTCGCTCAGCACCTTTGCGCGGAAATTCCCGCGGAGCAGCGAACTCTGCTGATGGAGCACGAGGTCTCGTCTGTGCTCAGGAGCGCCGGCGGAGTTCAACGCGGGCCCGCGTCAAAGCACCTGCGAGCCGGCGGCCGTATGGACCTCGTTCTTGGCCGTGCGGACGGGCGCCCCCGCGTGGTCATCGAGCTGAAGAACGGGCTCTATTTGCAAATGAACCAGGGGGTTCGCGCCGACCTCCATCGCCTCTGCCACGCCTTGCTCCAGGGGAAGAACAACACACATCTGCACTCGGGCTTGTTGGCGTTCTTCACGTCAACCCGACCACCTCTGACTAAGCGCGATTCCACCGCACGCGCTTACCTCAGGCGACGGTGGCTGACAGAGTTCCGGCCGCTTCTGCAAGACTGGAGGTGGGCAGGCAACAAGCACTCCCACTACGAGAAGAACCTTCGCATCAACGTCGGCATCCGGCTTCACGACCTTGGCCCGCGCGGTGACAAGGGCGCATGGGCCGTTGTAGTCGTTCGAGTTCGCCGTTTGACGGCGGCGGAACAGGCCCAACAAGCCAAGAGCGCATCGAACCAAACATCGAACGCGGCCCTGAAGTCCGTCCGTTCGGCCTAGCAGACAGGGAAATTGAAGCCATACCAACCGTGCAGATCTACAAGCCGCAAGTCCAAATCTTCCAGTTCAAGATGTTCGACATCGGCACCGACGAGTTCAAGGAGTCACGACGCTGGGCGACCCGCGAGTTCATCGAGAGAGTTGGAGGTCTTATGACGGGACGGGCGGTCAAGGTCGATGAAGACTTGGTCAGCGCCGAGGGGCTGGCCGAGCGCGACTTCAATCCGGAGCCACGCGGCGCTGGGTTCCCCTCGCACGTGCGCTAGTAGTCGACATGACGGCACACCGCTCGAAGGGCAGGAGCAGTGGGGTCAATCTCGCCGGTGCCTCGATAACTTACGCGAACTCCATCATTGAATTGCTTGGTCTCACTCGAATCCAGCCGAGAAGGGCAAGATTGCGTACAGCATCCGCAACCGCTTCCCGCTTCGCCGGCACGTTCCAAGCCTGCTTCCAGTCCAACACATAGTCGAATATCTGTTGTTCCTCAATGTCGGCATCCTTGTTCCCCTTCTTGACTTGCCGGCTCGCGAACAACACGGTGAGCACTTCTTCGGCTTGTTCGGTGTCTTTGATTCGGCTGAACAAGTCCACTGTCTTGTCGATCGACTTGCGGTAGCGCTCGATCTCGCTGGCGAACTTGCTTCGGTCCTTTGAGAACTGATCCCCAACGCTCATCGCAACCATTCGACCGAATGGCTTTTCTTGGACCCAGTTCCGGTTTGCGAAGTCATGAAGCGCTGGCTTCACGTCCGCCGAGAACGGCCCAAAACTGCCCTTCCCAAATTCGAAGCCTGTGGGAACGCCAAGTTCGGTGACGACGTAGCAGATCTTCTGGAAGATCGTCCGGCCTACGGGTGGAGCGTAGGGTTGGTCTTCGAGCTGCTTGAGAACTTCGATGAGGGCGACCCACCCCGGAAGCATCTTCTCCATCCTTCGGCCTTTGCCCTCCAGACCCAGTTGCGCGGGCGCAGCCAGAAATTCTGTTTTCAACTCGGCACTCGGCGTCCCGTAGGGTGCAAAAACTTCGATGTTGATTGGGAGCCTATGGAGCTTTTGGTAGATGAGAGGGCCGACTTCTGACCATTCGAGCCCGCCATTGCCGCATCCGAGCGGAGGCATCGCCATGCTTGTGATGCCCCAGGCCTCATAGTGCTCTGCAAGATGCGTCAGCCCCTTCTCGATATCACTTAGGCGTGACGCCGATCGCCAATGATCTTTGGTCGGAAAGTTCAAGATCTTGAGTCCACCCTGATCTTGATAGATGTATGGCTCGCCCAGCTTGACTGCTTTGCGCTCACAGCGACGCGCATAGTCATCAAACATCTCAGGAAAGCGCTGCTTGAATAGGAGCGCCACCCCTTTGCCCATGATGCCGACGCAGTTCACCGTGTTCACCAGCGTCTGGGCATCGCTGTCGAACATGTCGCCGATGAGTGCTTTGAAGTTGCCCATGATTTACCTGAAAAAGAAGTCTGCGTTCACAACAATCAGCCGATCAAAACCGGTTCGTCGAAGCCGTTCGGCCGCCGCTTCGTCTGGAACGTAGGCGCCGACAATCATGTTCGAAGGCACTTGCCCAGGGACTAGCGCCTCGGCACACTTGCTGGACTTGTGCTGCCATTCACGGATTTGTTCACCCGGGTGCGTCCAGTCGCGCGCATAGATGTCATCGAAGTCGAGCAACTGCCACTGGTTCGGAGCGTAGAAGCGCACGTACTTGCTTGCAGCGTTCTGGTCTGTAATGACCGCACCATTCGTGTGGAGTACCGCGGCAGACACTCTGAGCACGCAGACATCCTCGCCCCGCCGTGCGGACAACATCGGATTTCGAGCGTGAAAGTAGAGGTTGGCGTACTGGTGAAGCCTGTTACCGCCAGGCACTGTCTTCACGTCTCGACGATCCTGCATCGCTTGCATTGCGAGGCTCTGATGTTGGAGCCGCGCGGCTCGTTCATGCGACAGGATGCCGTGCTGCAATACCGAGGCGACGTTGGCGATCGGCATGATGCAATGCAGTTCCGTGACTCTTGGGTCCATCTTGATCGCTTTCTGCCCGATAGTTCACGAAGCTGCGAGGACGCTGGCTGATCAATCTGCAATATCGCGCACGTTGATCGATCGTTGATCGTTCAGCCAAGCATGCCAGTGAGAGAGGCTACCGTGTATTGGTTACCGTCGGCAGGTTCCCGCGTCTGTAGCTGACATTTCCTGTGATTTTAACCAGTATTTGCGGCGGAGTCCTGTCGGCCTGAGCCCTCATGCCACAGTTGCTGAGTCGCGGCTTGCCCGGAGAACCGCCCATCGCCTAGAAGAACTCCAACTCCTCCGTCCAACCTCCGCCTCACCGTTCCTGTCGACTGCAAACAGCAGGGCTCCTCAGAAATTTGACATTGTCAGAACTTTGTTTGATAGTTGCTGACATTGGAGGTGTCCATGAGCGATGGTCCGTACAAGAGTCTGCCCATGTCGCGGGGTTGGAAGCGGTTAGCTCGATACGCTGAGAACGAGAACTTCAACAGCGTGGACACCTGTGCCGCGGCCAATAACGCGCTCGAAGGCACTTGGCGGAAGGAAGTTCCGACGGTCGTCGTCAGCGAGCTTCGCGAGGTGTTCTTTGAGCGCGCGCCGGACCTCTTCAACGAAGCCCGCCTCAAGCGCATTGAAGAAGCAGCCGGCGAGGCGGCGGGATACGGTCTTGCTCGGCAGCTGACCGCACACGCGTCTTCCGTTCTGACCGAGGGCCTCTCTGGTGAGGTGGGCTTCCTTGAAGCCATCAAGCGCGCGGTCTGGGACTACGCGGCCCGTGCCCGCAGGCAAATGGAAGAGCACTATTGCAGGACGGCGTCTTCGCGCCTCACGCAGCAGGTGCGCCAGCGCATTTCCCAGGCTATAGGCGCCGCCGACTTCGAAGGCCTGGCACGTCGATGGGCCGGGCTGGATAAGCGCGCCGGCAAGCGCAGCGTCATCCCCAAACACGCGGGCCTGGACGACGGAGTGGCACTCTGATGAAGCGCGACGACCAAAAGCTCGCTTCGCGCGTCCTGCGCATCGATGTGATTGAGCAAGGCGGCCAAGCGCGGCCCGGATGCACCGCGTGCGAAATCGACGCCGACGTGGCGTTCTCGACCCGCCATCTGGAGAGCTACTGCCTCGTGCAGTGGGAACCGGTCATCTTCGACGCGCTGGTAGTTGCCGCCGCGGTCGAGTTCTCCGACCGAATCCAGCGACGGCAGGCTCACCATTGGGGACGCAATTTCGAACTGCTCGTGCCGGTCCACGACCCGGACCGTTGGAGTGCGCCCGCTGTCAGCGCCGCGCTCAAGGGCGCGCTGGAATTCTTGACCGGAGACTGCTGGCAGATTTCGTTTGTAGCTCGTAAGGTGCCCGCCTACGTGCCGCAGCAGTTTTCGTTTGAGGTTCCCGGTGATGCGCGAGCGATCATTGCTTTCAGCGAAGGTCTCGACTCGCGCGCAGTGGCGGGCCTGATGCATCGGGAGTACGGCGACGGACTCATCCGCGTGCGGCTCGGCACCAAGCAGTTTGAGCCACCCATCAAGCCGTCCGGCAAGAAGCAGCCCTTCACTTCGATTCCATACGACGTGAAGCCAAAGACGGGCGCGTTCGTCGAATCGAGCGCTCGCTCAAGAGGCTTCAAGTTCGCGACGATGAGCGGCATCGCTGCGTACCTCGTCAAAGCAGAGAAAATCATCGTAACGGAAAGCGGCCAAGGCTCAATTGGCCCCGTGCTGGTGCCCGTCGGCCAAGGCTACGAGGACTATCGCTCCTACCCGTTGTTCACCGACCGGATGGAGAAGTTCCTTCATGCGCTGTTCGGTCACAGCGTCCACTTTGACTTCCCGCGACTGTGGAGCACGAAGGGGGAAACGCTCGCTGCCTTTGTCAAAGAATGCACCGACGGCTCTACTTGGAACAAGACCAGGTCTTGTTGGCAACAGACCCGTCACTCGTCGGTGGCTGGAAAATTGCGTCAATGCGGCATCTGCGCGGCCTGCATGTTGCGCAGGCTCAGCGTGCATGCCGCGGGGCTGACCGAAGACCGGGAGACCTACATCTGGGAGGACCTCGCGTCTCCGACCTTTGAAGGGGGGGCTGCCTCGGCCACCGAGCACATCACCAAAAGCAAGTTCGAGTACGCCATCGCAGGCGTGCTGCACCTTGACCATCTTGCGGGCCTGCAAAAGTCTCCGATGGACAAGGTTGCGATTGAGCTGGCCATCACCGAATTGAGTCGCTCCCGTGGAATGACGGTAGACGCGACCCGAAGCGCGATGAGTCGGCTATTGAATCAACATGAGAGTGAATGGATGAATTTTCTTGATGCCTTGGGTCCTCACTCGTTCGTTACGGCGTGGGTGGGACGACCATGAGCGACTCACCCCTCAGCAGTACCTCAGCCGCCGACGTCGGCGAGCGACTGCGGCTAGCTCGCGAGTCAAAGGGCATAACTCAGAAGGACGCCGCGGACGCCATCTCGGTGGCACGGACGACCTTGGTTGCCATCGAACAGGGGCAGCGGCGCCTCCGGATAGACGAACTCCAGCAGCTCGCCAAGCTCTACGGCCTGTCTGTGAACGCCCTCCTTCGTCGTGAAGCAGTCCACGTGGACCTGATTCCACGTTTTCGCAAAGTGGTCGGTGCGGAAGACGTCGCTGCAACTCAGGCCACGGAGTTGCTCGCGAACCTGGCCCGTGCCGAAGTCGAGCTGGAGAACCTGCTCGGGGTCAAAAGAGCCAGGAACTATCCCCCCGAGCGCCCGATCCTGCCAGGCGATGTCCGTATGCAGGCTGAGCAGGACGCCCAAGAACTGCGGCAGCGCCTCGGCCTGGGTTTTGCGCCCATCTCGGACGTCGTGACGTTGCTGGAGATGGAGCTTGGCGTACGGGTCTACGTGCGGCGCTTTGATGGGGCAGTGTCGGGTGTCTTTGCGCACGACGAGACCCTCGGTGCGTGCATCCTTCTCAACGCGAACCATCCGCGTGAACGACGCAACCAGACGGGTGGCCACGAGCTGGGCCACTTTATCTCCGTGCGACATGACGCCGAGGTGCTGCATGCCGATGAGCCGGAGAGTTCGCGGGAAGAGCGCTACGCCAATGCTTTCGGTAGAGCCTTCTTGACGCCCGGTGGCGCTGTCAGGCAAAAATTCCAAGAAGTGACGGCGGGCTCGACTCACCTGACCCGCCGGCACATCATCGTGATGGGGCATTTCTTCGGGGTCTCGCGCGAGGCCATGGTTCGTCGCCTGGAGGAGATTGGCCTGACGAAGAAGGGTACTTGGGAGTGGTTCGACGCCAACGGTGGCATCACCGACGAGCAAGCTGCTCAGGTGCTGGGTGACCTGCGCACGCCAGACAGGCATAAGCTTGAGGCCGATAAACCTACGAGCATTCGGCTCAACCTACTGGCGGCTGAGGCTTACCGACGTGAACTACTGAGTGAGGGACAGCTGGCCAGACTTCTGCATCTTGACCGCGTCGAGCTCCGTGAAATGCTCGAAGAAGTAGACCTGCAGGAGGTAGAGGCTGATGGCGCTCCCACCCTCCTTATCTGAACATCCATCGCTGCTAGTTGCTGATGCCAGCGTCATCATCAACCTGAACGCAACCGGCTGCGCCGAGGCCATTCTTGGCGCGCTGCCCCACCGCATCGCGGTTGTTGACATCGTCGTCAACGAAATCAGGGGCGGCTTGCGCCGCGGGCGCCAAGACGCTGCAAAGCTCGAGGCACTGATTGAGAACAAACTGTTCCAAATCGTGCAGCTCGGACCACAAGGGCTACTCCGCTTCGAGTCCTTGGTCGTCGGCGATGCCGGCGAAACGCTCGACGACGGTGAAGCTGCAACTCTGGCTTATGCCGAGGAAGCCGGGGCGCGAGCCCTCATCGACGAGCGAAAAGCACGGCGCCTGGCAACTGAGCGCCATGCGGCCGTACCTCTCAGTTGCACCGTCGAACTCTTAGCCTGTGACAGCGTCGGCCGCGTCTTCGGCCCAGTAGGTATCGCGGACGCAATACATGGCGCCTTGGTCGGAGCACGCATGCGCGTCCTCAATGAGCATATGGACTGGGTCGTCAAGTTGATAGGCGACCAACGAGCTTCCGAATGTCCATCCTTATCGGCGCTAATACGAGAACAGGCGCGAATGCGCTTGCAGAAAACGTCCGCCAGACACGAGCCTTCCTGACTCTCACGCCGCTTTCTGGCATTCGCACGGACTTTCACGTACCGCACGGACGCACGTTGCCCGCAACTTGAAATCCTCGCAGCAAAGGAACTGAGAGCAAGGCATAGCCGACGGTGTCCAGCCAACGACCCAATGACGAAGAATGCATCTGCCAGGCCATCCTGCAGAAACTTGCAGTGCGGCATCCGTGCTGCGCGAGAGCTCGCATCTGGAGTCGTGATATCTAGGCGCATGACGCAACTGTATAAAACAACAGCCCCTAGCGCAAGATACTGCTGCTCACAGACGTACTTCGTTACCTCGCGCCGGGCTGAGTCGAGCATCATTCTAAGGACGGCAATGCAGCGCTTCCAGACAACGACGCCTCGCAGTCGTGTGACAGCTTCACACTCCACACCGGACGTTCCACCAGTTCGATAGACGGAAGGCCAACTGGGTCAATTCGTGCGAGCAACTCGCCCGGATGCATACCGCGTCGTAGCTCACTCAAAGTTCGGAGGCGCCCTCGCCTTGTGAAGATTTCCGTCATCCGCGCGTGAAGCAACCGGCAACGGACGTCTCGTGCTATCTGGGCGGGGTCCACTGGTCACGCTTAGCGGCATAACCGGACGACGCGGCAAGCCCTTCAGGGCCGGCAAAGAGGTTCCGGAAACACGCCGCGGTGACCACACCGACAAGGGCGCGGATCGCAGTTCGCGCCCAGGATTGTTCGAGGCCGTCCGCAATCGTGCGCAGGTAGCCGCAAAAATGTTTACCCCTTTGTTTACCCCTCAGCCCCCAGAAAGACGAAAGGGTTAGCAACTACTTCGTTGCTAACCCTTGAATCTCTTGGTCGGGGCGGCGGGATTCGAACTCGCGACCCCTTGCACCCCATGCAAGTGCGCTACCAGGCTGCGCTACGC
>FTKW01000017.1_pt1 | contig 18105 bp, 16 predicted proteins | sample 1641051 | NCBI WGS metagenome assembly FTKW01 (sample SAMEA3914813, study PRJEB12502) | metagenome | biome: forest; material: soil | place: Canada | collected 2011-07-07 | depth 0.3 m
GAGCGAGAACGGGGCAGGCGACCCGACCCGCGTGATCGGTTCGATCCTGACTGGCATCGGCTTCCTGGGCGCGGGCATCATCATGCAGACCGGACTCAACGTGCGCGGCCTGACGACGGCCGCGTCGATCTGGGCCTCGTCCGCAATCGGGATCCTGGTCGGCGTGGATTTCTATCTCGCCGCCATTGGCTTGACCGGGTTGATCGTGGTCAGCCTGTCCGTCGTGCCCCGGTTCGAGCGCCATCTTCCCGCGCGTGCGGTCATGGTGGGCAACGTGCGCTTCCGGGAGGGATATCGCCCGGCCCCTTCGGAAATTCATCGCTACCTGATCGAGCGAGGCCTGCAGGTGCCGCCCGACACGCTCAGCGTCACGCGCAGCCAGGGGCGCTTCGAACTCCAGTGCCTGATCTTCGGGGACTCGGGCACGAGCGCGGAGTCGATGAACCGCATCGTTCGCGAGTTGTCCGAGATGCCGGATGTCGAGGAGTTCACGGTCACGCATTCGAGCCGGGCGTGACCGATCCTGCGTTCGGTGCGACGGCCCGCGGCATTGTGTCTGCACGATGACTACCACCAACGTGGGTGATCGCCTTTCGCCTTTGGTGGTGTGGCGACGGACGCGGCAATCCGTACGATCGTCACGTCGTGCCTCCGGAGATCATCAAATGCCGAACGGGAGTTTCCATGCTTGAACCCAGGAATGGCTCGCACCAATGAGGAAGCAGCCGGGAGACTCGAAAGCACGTACCGCGCCGTGGTTGCACTTCGCGCTCGTCATCATGTTCGGCGTTGCCGTCCTGGGAATGGAAGGTTGCGCGTCGCTGCCTCCTCCGGTCAAGGCCGAGGCGTTCTCCATGCCTGCTTTGCCGAACGACCAGCTTGCGCAGGTCGCTTCGTCCAGCCTGTCTTCCGAGGGCAGTTCGAGCTTTCGTCCGATGCCTTTCAGTCGCGTCTCGATGGACACGAGACTCGCGCTTGCGAAGCATGCGGTACACAGCCTCGATCTGCAGTACTACCTGCTGCAGAACGACTACACGGGCAGGACGCTTCTTCGAGCCGTGCGCGACGCCGCTCAGCGCGGAGTGCGCGTGCGGATCCTCGTCGACGACCTGTACACGGACAGCAGCGAGACGCTGCTCCTGAACCTGGCCGCGACGCCGAACGTCCAGATCAAGGTATTCAACCCATTCCCGACGGCGCGGGCATTCAGTGCGACCAAATGGGGATTTGCCATCGCCGATTTCGCCCGGCTGAACCACCGGATGCACAACAAGCTGTTCATCGCCGATGGCACCTTTGCCGTCGCCGGCGGCAGGAACATCGCGGACGAATATTTCTTCCAGAGCCGTACCGGGAACTTCATCGACTTCGACCTCCTGGTTGCCGGCAAGGCAGTCTCCGAGTTGCAGGCGGTGTATGACACCTACTGGAACAGTCCGCGCGTCTACCCGCTCGAAGTCCTCGACCACGGAAGCGAGGACCTCGAGGGACGCAGACGGGATTTCGATTCGGCGACGACGCCGGGCGGCGAGTTTGCCGAGGCGCCTCCTCCGCAGCCCGACCAGCTCGGGTTCAGTCCGTTCAGTGTCGATGTCGACTCGCCGCCGCTGTCCATGCTTCATGGAGAGATCGAGGCCTTCGCGGACGATCCGGAGAAGGTCTCCGGCAAGGCGGAGCAGGGCGGGGACAAGTCGACGGTCACTTCCAGGGTGCTCGAGGCCATCTCGAGATCGAAGTCCGAGGTGCTCCTCGTATCGCCTTACTTCGTCCCCGGGGAGGTCGGGATGAAGGCGCTGCAGGACACGCGTAATCGCGGCGTCAAGGTGACGCTCATCACCAACACGCTGAGCGCGAACGATGAACCGCTTGCGAGCGCGGCCTATGCGCGATACCGCGTGCGGATGCTGAAGATGGGCGTCGACATCTACGAGGTCAGCTCGAAGCAATTGCGCTCGAACTCCGATGTCGGCAAGGTCATCGGTGCATCGATCGGACGTTCGCACGCGAAGATCGTGGTGATGGACGGGACGACGACCTTCGTGGGCTCCATGAACATGGATCTACGGTCGTCGCGCGAGAACACGGAGATGGGGATGTTCGTCCATTCTCCGGAACTCGCGCAGGATGTCATGAAGGTCCTTTCCGGGATCCGCAGCAACGGGACGTATCACCTGCGACTCGGGCCCGATGGCGAGGACTTGCAATGGGTCGCGTCCGAGAACGGCTCCGACGTGGTCTACGACAGCGAGCCGGAGGTCGGGCTGGGAACGCGGCTCGAGATCTTCTTCCTCGCGCCGTTCATTTCGCAAAGTCTTCTCTGACGTGGAGACGATTCATCGCGCGAAGCATGCCGCGCCACCTGAAGTGGCACGGGCCGGGATGCCATGACTGTCGTCGTGTGTCACGACTGTGACCTCCTGTGCAGGGCGCCGGCGGCGATCCAGCCGCGTCAGGCCTTCAGGTGTCCGCGATGCCAGCGCGATGCCCGCATACCGCCTTCGACGTTGACCAGATCGTCCGTGATCCAGCAGCAACACAGTTCAGGCGCTCTTCGAGGCTAGACAGTTGGTCGTGGTTAAGCAGTAGCGGCTTGTGATGAGGCCAACTGCTGCGCGCGCTTGGTGAACGCAGCATTGCTCACCGCGCTTGCACGCGTCTGCCCCTGCTATCCGTCCGATTGCGATCAGAACACGTTGTTTGCAGCGCGCAGTGATGAGGCAGTAACTCCCCGACTTGGCTGTAAGCGGTCGGGGAAGTCAGGTTGACGCGAGCGAGCCGCGATTCAATGCTGGCCAGCTGGCCCGACCCCTGAAGGCGGCTTGCAGCAGGTTGACGTCCGCCTCGAGGCGGCGCGTTCTGCACCAGGATCAAGCCCGGTTGTTGCGGCGGCGAGCCAGCGCGCCGATCACGCCGAGGCCGGCCAGCAGCAGGGCCAGGTTCCCGGGTTCCGGCACCGCGGCAACCTCGGGCGTGACGCCCAGGAGATCGCCGCCATACGAGCCGCCCGACCTGCCGCTGTAGTCGCCCAGGACCTCCAGCACGTAGGTGCCGGACGTCAGCACGACGTCGGACCAGGCCAGCGAAGCCACGTTGTCCACCTTGTCGTCGACGTAGAGGTCCAGGCCCGTGGCGTAGTCGTAGATGGCGAACTCGGTGAAGTCGGTGCCGCTCTTGGCGGCCAGTGCCAGGGAGATGTCCTGGCTGTCGAGGATGTCGAAGAGATAGTAGTCGTCGAAGCCGGTGGAGCGCGCCGGCTGCTTGCCGGTGACGGTCCAGCTGTCGTCGAAGTCGCCGATCGCGCCGGCGTTCATCGGGACGACGGTCAGCGTGCTCGTGACATTGGCGGCATGCGCCGAGCCGAAGGCATACAGCGTGGTGGCCAGCGCGGTGGCCAGGGTCTTCTTGAGAATGGACATGGTTCGATCCGTAGGGATGTGAGGGTGGATGCGAGGTCAGGCGCATCCCGACGCCGTCGGGATGCGGGCTACGATTACTTGACGCCCAGCGTGGTGGCCAGTGCGCTCACGTCGAGGGAACCCAGGCCCGTGCTCGGGTTGTAGGTCGACGCCGACTTGAAGTACTCGTTGTCGCCGGCGGTGATGGCCTTGAACGGCGAACCTGCGGCGTAGCCCTTGGCCTTGAACGCGGCGTACAGCTGAGGGTCGATCTCGCCGACGCGGCCGCTCAGGCCGGAGGCAATCAGCGTCAGGATTCCGTTGAGCTGCGGCGCCACGAAGCTGGTTCCGCCGCTGCCGGTGGCCCAGCCGCCCTGGTAGACAGCGTAGCCGCTGTACGGGTCAGCGTTGAGCGAGACGTCAGGCAGGTTGCGCCCCGCGACGCCGGCCGGCAGGTCGATCACCTCCTCGTAGCCCACGGCCGATGGAGATCCGCTGAGGAAAGCCGCCGAGCAGATCAGGGTCTGCGCGGCGGGCGAAGTCTGCACGCCGGCCAGGCCGGCCTGGTAGACCGGCAGCGCGTAGTCGACGCTGACCCCTCCGCCGCCGCCGACGAAGAAGTAGTCGTCGTAGTACATCGAGTTGCCGTAGTAGGTGGTGATGTACGTCTTCAAGTAGTCCCAGCCCCACGCGCGCTCCGTCGGCACGGTGACCGGGCCGTGGACGTGCTGCACGGTGTTGGGCAGCGTGGTGCCGCCTGCGGCCAGCACGAAGTTGTCGGCCGCCGGGAAGTCGACGTCGAGCAGCGATGTGCAGGCCGGGTAGGTGTAGCTGCGGTTGATGTCGTACGCGCCGGCGTCGCCCGCGGCGGAGATCACCGGGATGCCTTGCGCGGCGGCCTGCTCGAACAGCGCATGGAACGCCGGCAGGTCCACGTCCGGGTCGTAGAAGATCTCCGGGCTGCCCCAGCTCGTCGAGAGGGTGTCGACGAGGTTCTCGCTGATGGCTTGCGAGAACGTGTCGTAGTAGCCCGACCCCGTGTCGTTCGGTCCGACATACACGCGCACGTTCGCGCCGGGCGCGATGCCGCCGGACTGCTCGACGTCCAGCGTCGTCTCGCCAGAGCCCTCGGAGCCGGGCGCGTCGGCCGGCAGCGCGCCGCCGTCCACCGCGATGTCGGTGATGCGGGTCGGGCTCACGCTCAAGCCAAGCTGGCTCCAGTACGCGTAGGCGTCCGACTGGTCGTAGCCCGCCAGCGTGACGATGCCGATGGTGCGGCCGGCGCCGGTCAGGCCCTTGGCGTACAGCGGGTTGATGTTGTACTTGGCGGCCAGGTCCAGCGTCGTATAGGCGCCGGGGGCGGAAGTCGGCAGCGTGGCGGCCTTGGTCACCACCGGGACGTCGCCCGCGAGCGCGCCCGTGTTGGGGATCCTGGCGGCATGGCTGCGGAAGGCGGGATACGTACTGAGGCCCGAGACGCCACGGACGATGCCTGTCAGCGCGGCCGGGATCGCGGCCTTGGTGGTGGCGGCCTGGAACGTGGTGCCGTTGAGGCTGTAGCTGTGGATGGTGGTGCCGAAGGCGGCGGCCAGCTGTGCGTTGCTGCCGGTGGCCGTGATGCCCAGGTTGTTGGCGTGCACCTTGGTAGACAGGCCCTGCGACTGCAGGTAGGCCACGACCTGGGCGACCGCGGCGGCGGTCTGGCCGTAGCTCGCGGCAAACTGCGCCGGCGTGATGAACTTGCGGTAGTTGGCGCTGGCCGGGTTGCTCAGGCTCGCCACGAAGGTGTCGAGCGCAGCCTGGTTGCGCACAGCCAGCGTCACGGTGACGCTGCGCACGGCGGTGGCCGACGCGACGCCAAGGTCGACGGTGCGGGGATCCTTGGTCAGCGAGGGCTTCGTGACTGCGGGGGTTGTCGGGGGCATCCCGGCGAGGCCACCGAGCGCGAATGCGCCGGTGGACAGCAGGCCGAGGGACAGCAGGGCGGCTGTCGCGAGGACGCTCCGGACGGGGACGCGGCGCGCGTCGAAATCTTCAATACGCATGGAATCGACTCTTCTGTTGGAAAACGTTGGATCAACCGCCCCGGCACCGGAGATGGCGACGACTCGGCTCGAGAGAGATCTGCAGCCCACCACGACGGATACGACAAGGGCAGCACCGCAGTGCCCGACCCTTGCTTCGATCCCTCGCGGTCTCAGGCCTTCGCGGCCTTGCGGCGACGGGCGGCGAGGCCGACGAGGCCCAGACCGGCGAGCGCCATCGACGCGCTCGCGGGTTCCGGGACCGGCGCGGCGATCTGGCCCGCCTCGAAGTCGAGGATGTCAAGCTCGGTGCTGTCCTGCGTCGTGAAGCTGATCTGCACGATCGGATCCGAGCTGATGATGCCGATGAAGGTCGACGTGCCGGCGCCGCCGGGGGTCTGGAAGGTCTCGACGGTGTCGTAATAGTTCATCGTCAGCGTGATCGTGTCGGCGCCGGCATACGTGCCGAGGTCGAACGCGACGGCGTACAGGTTGCCGGACACCTGGGGCTCGATCGCGGCGCTGACCCCGTCGCCGCCTTCCATCGCCAGATAGGGCTTGCCATCGCCGTACGCGCCGTCGTCATACAGGTAGGGGATGGTGAAGATCTGCAGGGTGCTGAAGCCGAGGGGGCCGACGACGTACGGGCGGAACTCGCGCACGCCGTCAGTGCCGCCGCCGGTGGGAAAGCCGTAGCTTGTCGCATCGGGCACTGCGCTGTTGAACGCGGCGGCCGAAGTGAACGTCTGGTACGTGGACGTGGCGTTCGCCGTCCCGCAGACCGCGAGCAGGGCGGCGACGGTCGCCGCGAGAACCGGGCGTGCCATGGAACGGCAAGAAAACGTGGGGCGCATGCTGAAAATCTCCGGGTTCGGTGTGAAAAAGTACCCACAAGCATCGGGTGAATTCAGGTTACTACCGCGCAAATAACACGGCAAATGTTTTCAGTGAGATTTCTGGTGGCGTTTTCCCTGATGGTTGCGCAAACGGTGCGGGCCATCGGCTATCCTGATATCTACTTGCTCAATACCAGTGCGGCGCCCTCTTCCGGCGCACCAAGCTGGGCCTTCCCTCACCACTCCGTCCTGTCTCGCCTTTGACCGCCCCCCTCGATTTCCCCACCGAGCTCGATCGCGTCGCGCGACATCTCCGCGCTTCGCTGTCGTCCATGCTGGTCGCTGCCGGAATGGATCCGACGGATCCCCAGTCGCTCGCGCGCAAGTGGGGCGTGAACCGCCAGTTGTCGTGGAAGGTCGCCAAGGTCGTCCAGATCCGCGACGCTTACGTGGCGCTGCAGCACCTGCCCGGCAACGAAGGCCTGGGCATCATCCTGAAGAAGGCGGAGCAGGCCGGGGTCGCGGAGACGATGCTGGCCAACGTGCGGCACTCGGCCGACGCGTTCGACCAGTTGATCGAGACCCATTGCGGCGATCGTGCGGTGTTCGACATCATGGGCAGCGAGCTGTCCCAGGTCGACCAGGCGCGCCAGCAGCAGGAGAACCTGCGCAAGCAGTTCTTCACGGGCGCGAGTTCGATCTGGGGCGCGCAGGCGAAGGTCAATCTCGTGTCGTGGTTCGTCGGCCCCTCGGCTGGCCAGGGCACGCCCGCGCGTCACGTCGACGTGGTCAGCATCAAGGCCTGGCTGGGCTTTCGCCGCCTGCGCGAGAGCTTCTCCTGGGTGATGTCCGGCCAAGCGAGCCGGCACGACACCGGCGACCGGATGTCGATCCCCGGATCGGAAGCGCTCGACCCGCGAGCCCATCCGAGCGTGCCGCTGATGCGGGACTTCTGCTCCGAGCCAGTGCCCGAGTTCGCCGTACGCGAGGAAGATGGCCGCTCCACGATCTCGCTCGCGCCCGGACCGGTGGGCAACTCCGGCCAGTTGTCCTGCGTCTTCGGCAAGATCTATCGGCGCATGCCCAACTTCCGCAGCCCGGCCGACCAGTATTCGAAGTTCATGTGTCACCTGAACGTGCCGTCCGAAGTGGTGCTGTTCGACCTGTTCGTGCACCGCTCGGTGGCCGCGGCCATGCCGCCGCACGCGACGCTCTCCAGCATGATCGAGCCGCGCGAGACCGAGGCGGAGCATAGCCGCCTGCCGCTACACGAGCCCCTGTTCGAACTCGGCGCGGCCGCTCCCGCGCCGCTGACGCTCGAAGTGCCACGCTACGACGAGATGATCTCCGGCGTGATGCAGCGCATGGACTGGGCGCCGGAGGAGTTCACCGGCTACCGGATCCGCATGAGCTACCCCCCGCTGCCGGCTGCGCTGATCATGCGCTACGAACTGCCGCTTGCCTGACCGCATGCGAGGCGTGCCGCGCTGGCGTCGTCCCGCTGTGAAAGATGGCCTGATTCAAGCGGTACACCATCACCTAGACAGGTCATTGGGCGGTTGAACGCCAGAACGCGTACCGTGCGGCAGGATGCGCTGACGTCCTGAGGATTGGTCACTCAAGGCGCAATCTGGCGGGCTACAGGCACCGCGAGCGGCGGCGATGCGAAGGTCGTTGGGCTACAGGGGTTGCATGTAGCCCATTTGTAGCCCACGTAGCCCAAAAGGAAAGGGCCTAGCCGAAGCCAAGCCCTTGAATTGATTGGTGGAGACGAGGAGGATCTCCACCAAGCTATGCAGCGAAGCCATTCACACAGGAGGCCGGGTCGGCCGTCGTGCTGCGAAGTGCGCTATGTGGGCCACCAGGGCGGCTCACAACGACGTGATTTTAGCTGGGCTTAAACTCGTTGTGCGACTGACCGCCACGAGAACCTTGCCCCGTTGCCCGCCATGCCCCCTCCGATGAACCCGCTTCAACTCCACACTGCCGGCGCGACAGTTCGCCACGTGAGCCCGTTCTCGGCGCTGGAGGTTCCGGTTTCCGAGGAGCCCCTCCCGGCCGAAATGCGCGACCGCTGGGTGCGCCCGTTGTATTTCGGGCTACAGCGTGAGGGCGTCGACGCCTTCCTTGCGGCCAACCTCGCCGACGCCGATGACGCACTGATTGACCGTCTCCTCGCTCAGTATGACTGGCGGTCACGCACGGTCGGTGCGTTCCTGGCGGCGCTGCGTGGCAGGGCGCACCTCGCTGACCGAATCGGCCGCCTGCTCGTTCGTAGCGATGTTTGCTACGCTGGCTCCGCCTACTGTGCCGCGTTGGCAGCGTTCAACGACCTAACCGGCACCAACTACCTGACGCAGTACCTGAGCTACTACCTGAACCGTCCAGAGCTGTGGTTCGACCAGGCAAGCGCCATGGCGGCAGTTGGCTACCTGGATGGACTGAACGGAACCGACACGATGGCGCAGTTTGTTCCGCAGTGGAACGCTTTCATCGAAGACAAGCCGAACTGGAATCTTGAGCAGTCGATGACGGCGTTCAACGACAGGATGCGCCTGATTCGTTCGCTGCAGCGTCCGGCCGAAGGTGTGCAGTGACGACCCCGCAGGAAAAGAAGCGTCTGAGCTACGCCAAGGACCGCCGAAACACCTTTGGCGAGAACAGCAAGGCGTCGCGGAAGGGCATTCCGCTGGCGAAGGCACGGGCGAACCGCGCCGAGCGGCATGCTCAAGACAAGTTGTTGTCCGTCGCTGCCGAAGTCATCGAGCCTGACCAGTTGGCGGAAGTGGAGCTTCTGGTGCGTTCGACGAAGCCGAGGCAGTGGAAGAAATCACCTGACAAGCCGCTGGGTGAGGTGCTGGCTCGCCGTGAGCTTCGCAAGTTGCGTAGATCGACCCCATGACCATCCGGACTGCGGCCTATGATCCGCAACTCGATGTGCACTGGGGTTCGGATATCAGCGGCCTCACGTGGTCTGACGGCGTGCTCGTCGTCACCGTCGCTCGCGAAGTTGACGAGGAGGCGACAGTACGCGGCCTGCACGTTCGCTTCGAACGCGCGTACGGCCTGCGATACCTCGACGAGCTGGATCTGGCGAGATATTGGACCTCGGAAGGCTTCGTCCATGGACACCATGTGCTTGAGGTACTTGGCGGTGGGTGGGCCAGAGAAGAGAGCGCGTTGCAAGGTTACGAGAAGCCACGCCGAGAATGGCTGGTCGTGACCGGCAACGGTTGCGTCAACGTCTTCGCCGATGGGCCGCCGGATGTGACCGAGGCCTCATGGCCGCGTGATATTTGACACGGGATCTGGATGAACAAGCTGTTCTATGAAGTGGATGGAAAGTACCGGGAGCACTCGTTTCCGGCTGTTTTCAGCGGGTCGACTGCCGGCGGAGTGACGCGCATCCATGCCGGCTTGCCCGCCGGCAGCCTGACGGCCTTCGAAGCATTGGTAGCCCAACTGGAAGCGCCGTTGCTGCTGCTATATGTCCTGCATACGCCGCGCGGCGAGGCGCTGGCGGGTCGCTATCAGAGCGAAGAGATATCGCGCGAGCAGTTCGTGTCGCTCGCGCATCGCTTCACAGCGTTCTTCTGCTCGGACTCCCGGTTTGACCTGTGGGTGTATTCGCCCTCGGAGCGAGCGACGGTCGTGCTTGACCGGCACAACCAGATGTTCGCCTATGGGCCGCTGAGTCGCTACGCGGGCGCGTTGCGCGCCATTGGCTACGAGCCTGGCGAAATCAGTGTGGATTTTCCTCACATCCACCAATACATGCCGGAGTTCGACGCGGACGCCAAAGAGCTTCTCGCTTCGCTGGCGTGGACGCATTCGGAGCTTCGCCCCGAGGATGAGCAGTAATCGGGGCAAGCTGCGGTCGCAGCCTGCCCATGCGGCTCCCATGCCTCAGGCGCCATCAACGGCACCGCGTGGGAAGGCCATAAGGGTCAGACCGGCGTCTGCGCCTCGTCGACTGACTCGCGCAACACCATAAACAGCCGCGCGCTGTAGAACTTGTCGGTGGGTGTCCATCCGCAGGACGCCAGCGCGCTTGCGCCGGCCGCCCACGGCTCGTTGTCCTTCAGGGCCTCGAAAGTGAATTCCCCCTTCAGGTGCCCGACGTAGAAGCGGAACCAGTGCAGGTCGTGCTCGAGGCTCTCGCTTCGTATCGCGTCTTCGAGGGTGGTCATCATGCCGGCCGGAATCGAAGGCGTAGCGCCAGTGGAGCTACGCGTGCCGACGTTGCCGATGAAAACGTTGAACCGGCGGCCCGCGACGTTCCAAGCCTCAGTCTCGACCTGCTCGGGGTCATGGCGAGCCCATAGCGCCGACATCAACACGTGGAACGAGTTGATGGTGAAGTTCTGGAGACCGTCCGCCAACCCAATGTCTCCGGCTCCAATGCCGCCGAAACATTCCTCGATGAGCACACCATCGCGTACCAACACCTGCATGTCGAGCCGGCCGTGCGTCCCGCCCGGATTCCACGTGCCACGGATGCCCGGCAAGTTGGCGTTGGGCAGCACCCAGTCGTCGTGGACGGTCGAAACCAATCCGTGTCGCTTGAACAGCTCCAGCAGCCAAGCCTGGGGCGTCAACTCGGGCTTGGCAACCTGCGGCGGCTCGGACAATGTTGCCGGGGGCGTGTTCTTCATCTTGCCAAAGAGGTTCTTTATCAGTCGCATGTTGGCATCGTCACGATGGCGCGGGGCTTCATTTTGGCATCGGCGTTGCACTGCTTGAATCCAGGCTAGCGGGCGAGACGGCTTCTAGCCGGCTCTGGCAGGTCACGCGCTCAGATTTGTCGCGGCCCCGCCGAATATGACGTTACCCCTGCTTTCGCGTCGTCATTCATGCTGGCTCTGTTCGAACATTTCTCCTTCGCGCTCCTCGTATGGTGGGAGGGCCTTCCTGTCATCAAGGCCGTACTCTTGGCTGTTCTGGGGCTGGCTGTCATGGCTGCGGTCGCTGTGCTCGTTTTCGAGTGGTTGCGTGGGCCGGTGAATCTGCGGGTACTCGAAGGAGTTCGGCTAGTAGACGCGGCGAGGCTTGCCCGGCGTACGGCGCATCGGGACAAGGCCAAACGGCCATTGCAATTGATGTTCGGTCAGGTCCCATGGCCGGCGGAGCTTGAGGACAAGCATGCTTTGATCGTCGGGACAACGGGCGTCGGTAAGAGCACGCTCATTCGCCAACTTCTTCACGGTCTCAGGAGGCGAGGCCAGCGAGCGATCGTCGTCGACCTCAACGGCGAGTTCGCCGCGGCATTTCGCAAGAGCGGCGACAGGGTCTTCAATCCGCTCGACGAGAGCGGCGTCAAGTGGAATCCGCTGAACGAGATCAAGGCTCCAGAGGACATCGATGCCGTGCTGAAGGCAATCCTGCCCACCGGCTCAACGGCCGAGGATGAGAACTGGCGAGGCTACGCGCGGCAGTTTTTGCGCGCTGTTATGTTCCGCCTGCAGGAGGTCGGAGATCTGCGCCTGGATCGCCTTCGCCACTTCGTCATGGATGCAGGTGACAAGGAGCTGGGTGCGTTCCTGCAGGACGGCAGTCAACCGTTTCGCCTGCAGAACAACAGCATGGCGTCAACAGTGAAATCAATTGCCCAGAGCTGTGTCCAGGGTCTTACCCTGGCTGCGACTACGACCGACTTCTCGGTGCGCGAGTGGGTTCGCAAGGGAAAGGGCTTCATCTTCATCACCCCGAGGGATCGCGACCGGGCCGCACTCTCCACGCTGGTAAACGCCTTCATGAACATGGCAGTCGCAGAGGCATTGTCAGCCCCACCAGGCAAGCGGTTTCGACCTATCGCTGTCATCGTGGACGAACTGGCGAGCTTTGAATTCGACGACCTCGAAGGCGTGCTTGAGAAGGGGCGGAAGTTCGGACTGGTAGCCTTCGCGGGCATCCAGAATATCGCCCAACTGCGCAAGAAGTTCGGTGTGGATGGAGCGACGACGCTGCTTGCCTGCTTCCGAACCAAGATCGTATTCAACCCTGGGGATGCAGAGACGGCGAAGCGAATGGCTGAAGAAATCGGAAGGCAGACGGTCGAGCGGCGAGAGGTGGCTCACACGAGATCACCTTCGGGCAGCTCGCAAACAGCGTCTTGGCGTCGCGAGGAGCAGCTCACCGTTTCGGCAGAAGACCTGCAACGGCTTCCAGATTTGACTGCGTTCGTCAGGTTTGGTGGCGATTTTCCAGTGGCGAAAATCGTTGTTCCTCGGCTGCCAGTCGCCTGACAGGGGTTAGCCGCCGATGTAGCATATATGCTACATCGGCCGAGACTGTTTGGCAAGCACTCGCCTACGAAGATTCGCCCAAAGTAAGGGGTAAGCGGTAAGATCCATCGGGCGTCATATATGACGCCCGATGCTAAACTAGTTTTCCCCCTTGGTCAAGTGCTCCATGTGCCCAAGTCCATGAAATTAATAACATTTTAGCGCGCGCTGAGCTTGCGCCTTGTGGTAAGGTACGAAGCATATATGCTTCGTACCTGTGACCAACATTCACGCTGAGGCCCTGTGGTAACTCGTATCCAGATTGCGAAGCCCGACATCGTCAAGCTGTTCGAGTCAGCGCCACACGTTCTAAAGCATGCGGATGTGTCGCGCATGTTTGACGACAACCGCGAATTCTGGCGCCTCGCTAAGGGCATGACGATCACGTCATTCCTGCGCTTCATGCTGGAAAAAACCGAACTCAAAGAAATCCGGTTCGATTTTCCGCAGCGAAGCATTTCCGGGTACGTATGGGGGGAGGCGCCGCTGATGGAGCAGTTGCTAGGCCTCGTCGAGGGCAGCTTTTACAGCCACTACACGGCACTCCGTATCCATGGATTAACGGAACAGGTGCCGAAGACGATTTTTCTCAACCACGAGAAGCCTGAGTCGAGCGTCATGCACACGACGGCAGGTCCATACGAGCAATCGGCCATCGACTCCGCGTTCCGCTCACCGCCCCGCGTCTCGAAGAATGAGGTGACGCATGGCGATGTCCGCCTTGTGCTTCTCCAGAGCGCGTTTCAAGGAGGAAAGGGCCTCGAAGAGGGCAGCGTGAACTTCGGCGGAAGTCGTGAACTGAAGCTGCGCTACACGTCAATCGAACGAACACTGATCGACATTGCCGTACGACCGTTCTACGCCGGGGGGGTGTTCGAGGTAGCAGACGCATTCAAGCGCGCTCGGGGCGACGGAGTGTCGGTCAATCGCATGTCGGCGCTCCTTCAGGACATGATGTTCGGGTATCCGTACCACCAAGCCATCGGCTACTACCTTGAGCGCGCGGGCTACAGGGCTTCGTCTGTTGAGCTGTTTGCTCGGTTGCCTATGGAAAGAGACTTCTATTTGGCAAACGCCATGGGCAAGACAACGTATGTGCCTCGCTGGCGCTTACACGTGCCAGAGGGCTTCTAGCTTGCGGCACTCGTTGACGACGAAGTCGACGTAGTGCTCGAACGTCTCTATCTTCACGCCCGGCTTCATCGTTGCCGTTACCGAAGCGAAGCCCAGTGCGTGGAAATCTGCGTGCGCACGAATGTTGGCGAGCAGCGCGAGAGGAACGCGTTTTACGCCGAACATCTCCCGCACAACGTGCTGGGCTCTTTCCCCGGACAAGTCGACGCCGAAGTGCGTCACAAGTGCCGCGATATCTACGAAGTCACGAGCTCGCTGTTTGCCTGAGCCGTTACGAAGGATGACCGGCCCGTATTCCGGCATCTGTTGGCAGATCGCTCTCAGCTTCTCGCAGACGATCATCTCGGGCGAATACGCGTAGATGCTGTAGCCAAGCAACTGGCGCGGTTCCTTGCCTTCGATGTATTCATGCCGGCTGATGTCGATGGTGAATTTCGTGCCTTCGCCAAGCTTGACGGCCTCGCGGCGCATTGTTTCGATGTCTTGGCCCACTGCATCAGCGCGTTGGCGAGCGATGAGCTTGAACTCAACGAGGTAGCCACCCCAAAACTTGGACAGTTCATCGGCGAGTTCACCTGGGCGGGCACTCACCTTGATGTCGAACGGGAGGAGACCCGAATCGCGGAACGTGACGTTTAGGGCCCGAACAAGGCGGGGCTGCAATGTCTCAAAGTCGAGATCGGCGGCGAGCGAAAAGTCTAAGTCGACCGACGCCCGGGAGTGAACCTGGAGCACGATGTCCATCGCGTTGCCGCCCTTCAAGACGAGCTGCTCCATCAATTCGTCGTCCGAAAACATCGCTACGATGGCCAGCTGCTTGATGGTTTCAAGCATCTTCCCGTCCGCGGATTCCGCCGTTGCCCGGTTCTTCAATTTGAGCTTTCCTCTTCCATCACTGGGGAAAGTCTACAGTGCCAGGAGGCTAACGAAAGAGGGACCTCGAAGCGGGCACCAATCGGCGCTCAGCGTTCCCGCTGCTGAGAGCGCGTACGTTCAAGGGCCTTGACCTTGTCCCGAGTCTTTTCAAGGACTGGGCGCGTTGACTTCACGTTCGTGACGCCTCCAACGTTTCGTGCCGATTGAGCGGCGCCGTAGCGGCCCTTGGTTTTGTCGACGGAATGGCCCAGGGCGGCAGATACGTCGGTGTCGGGGAGGCCGGACGCTTTCAGATCAGCAGCCATCTGATGGCGGAAGACATACGCCGAGACCGGTGTTTTCAGCAGTGGGAAAACCTTAGATGAGAGCTGGCGCACGCGGTCGGAGATCGAGCCGGCGACGCCATGCACGACGAGTCTGCCGCCGGCCAAGGCAACTTGATTCAGGAGAAAAGTCAGTTCGGGGCGGTCGGCCTTGACCGAAAAGGCTCTTTCATCTTGACCGTATTTGCCACCACTGGTTTTGGCGCCATGAATATGAAAATGTAGCTGTGCATCGCCAGTGGTCGTGACGGCGATGCCATCAGTGAATTCTTCTGGCCGTGCGCCAGTCGCGGACAAGACTGCAACGATTTCACGGTATTTGCTGCGAGCGGCGAGCGCTGCGAACATGCGTGATCGCCAATCATTCGGGAGGCCGCGTAGGCGCTGCCGCTTTGAGTGAGATTCCTGCTTGATTCCCTGAGCAGATCGCTTTTCCGCCTCGACGGCCCAAGCTCCGATTCTGCCGTTTGCAAGGTTCTGCTTTTCAGGATCTGGACGATATCGTTCAAGCTCGTGAATCAGCTTGGGTAGGCTGTCTATCCACTTCTGCCAGCCCGACGAATCTTTTGAGCGTTGTGCTACATCCGCAGCAGAAAGCGAAGCGCGTATCTCTGCCGAAAAATGATGCACCCAAGCCGCTCGATAATAGTAGAAGCTCTTGGAGGTATTGGCCATTTCTTCCGGTGTGGCCTGGCGCTCAGACATTCGAGCGAATGCGGCGCGGTACTGCGAAATTGTCGCGGCTGATGTCGACGCATTGACGCCGACGACAAGCGCCCGAGCCCGTTTCACCAGCGCGAAGGCGGCTGTCTTGTCGATTGCAATGGTCATTTGCTGTGGCCTCAGGTGGGCGTGGGCAGCGTGTGGGCGTAGCTTCGACGGTGGGCTGTCCCCTCAGCGGGCGCGTGCGCCTTCGCGCACATTGCCCGCTGAGGGGACAGCCCACCGCCTCAGCTACGCCGGGGGTGGGCGGCTAACGCCTCACCATGTTGTTGCGTCCTTGGAGTCGTCTCGCGACGACTCCAACGCCACACCAACATGGTGCCACCCCCTCCTTATGCCGATAAGTTCGGCATAAGGATTTTGGTCGTTGCGCGCGGTAGGCATGCGAAAGCTCAGCTCGTGGCCGACACCTTCGTCTCGCGTATCACGCTTTGCTTGGCCGCGGTCAGACGTGCCAGCCGCCTTGCGCGGCAGCACTGCCGAGCTGATCGACGAAATCCATCCATTGCTCATTCGACATGAGGATGAGTCGACCGTAGAGCATGAAGCCAATCTCCCGAGGCGGGTTCTCCGCGTCATGCACTGCGTGGCCGTCAACCTCAGCCAGCAAATACGACACATCGTCGTGGGTGAGTCTGAGTTTGCGGCCATCGAGCATCACATCGATTCCGTTGACTTCCGTGTAGGGACTGAGAATTTTGAATCCGCTGAACGACATATTCTTCCTTTCGTTGATTGATATTTTAGGCGCTAGGCGTTTTCGGGGAGATCCCAAAATCCACCTTTGCCAAGACTTCCAATACACGTTTGACAGGATAAGCCCGCCCGTCGTTTGTGCGGTTGTAGCTAAGGTTTCGAGTTGTCTTTACTTCATGGCCAAGAAATCGGTCAATTAGCTCTCCCTCCAGGCCATGAATTTCGAGTTGTTGGGATATAGTTGAGCGAAAGCTATGGAAGACTTTGCGGCGAGGCTGATAGACCCCGACCATCGTTGCTAGCTTTTGAAAGTCTCGAGAAGGATATTTTCCAAAGCCGCTCTTTGCTGTCCATAGTAATTTGTCCCAAAGCCATTTGTCCCCCTGCGCCTGTCGACGTTTTGAGTATTCAACAAGCCCTAGCTCAATCAGCATGGGGTGCACCGGGACCGTTCGAATCGAGGCTCTGGTTTTCACTCGCTGTGTCTCGGGTTCGGCGACGTCGCCGAGTGACTCTCCCGTCACACGAAGGCATAAAACTCCTTCCAGCTCGACAATATCTGACGAACGTAGTTGACTTGCCTCGCTCACACGCAGACCAGCGTACAAGCCAATCAGCGGTATCCAATAACGAGCAGCGTTGCCGGCTGAATGCCTGCAGAATTCCGGGCCGAAGAGTGATTGCAGTTCGTGCGACGTGAAGGCGACGTAGCCATCAGCTGCCAACGCGGCGCCGGCCGCACCAGCTACCGCGGCCTTGTCGCGACTTCGTGCTGTGTCAGTTGCCAAGACTAGATCGACCTCTGCGACAAGGTCGGCGACCGTGTAGCCCTTGTCCTTGCAAAACACGAGGAACTGGCGAATGTGGGCCAAGCGCTTGAAGACGTTGGCGCGCGACTGCGGCCGCCCGCCTTCGTTCAGGAAGTCGCGGGCCGCGCGCCCAGGGCGCTTGCCTTGTAGCGCTGGAAAGCGCCAGAACTCTTCAACGAAACGCTCGATGTCTGCGCGCGTCAGCTCTTCGAGTGGTCGGTCGACGGTCTGCGTCTCCGCGCCATCGGTTCCGGTTGCCGGCATCGGAACACCGACAAGCTCACGGAACAGCCGCAAAGACGGCTCGTGCGTGTGCTTGAACGTGTTCTCCGACCAGGAGCCCTGCATTTGAAAGCGACCATATCGCTCGGTCGCCTCCGCAATGAGTGTCCGGCTACCGATGGCGGCAGTGTTCGCTGAACTGACAACTGCCGCGATTTGGGCCCGCATCATGTCCGCGATAGAGTCGGCTTCGATCACGCGGTCGAGCCTCGCCAGCATCTCTGGCGTGTCCTCCGGGGTGACCGTAATCTCTTTCGTGCCGTTCGCGTCGCGGCGATACGTCCAGCCTGAAAACCGGATGCCGTCGAGTGGGGATGCCATGTCGTTGCCGTTTGAGTAGCGAAGCAGAAGCGCGCAGTGAAGCCTGCGAGCGACGGCCCGCGCTACGCGCGTATCGGCAGTTTTGGTGGAGCGCTTTAGCTCTCGCGGCAGCTCAGGATGGCGTTGCCGGTACTCTTGCGGAACTATCCAACGGAAGTACCAAATTCCGTGACGGCTCTTGAACAGATGCTGTGCGTTGGGGCGCATGAAGGTGCTCGACTTGGATCACTTGGATGGATCACTTCGAGCAGGACGGGCCCCAGAAAGCAAAAAAGGCCTTGTGGAACAAGGCCTTGATGCTTCGATTGGTGGAGACGAGGAGGATCGAACTCCTGACCTTCGCATTGCGAACGCGACGCTCTCCCAGCTGAGCTACGCCCCCATCAACTCTCAACTATAGCA
>FTKW01000019.1_pt1 | contig 18018 bp, 26 predicted proteins | sample 1641051 | NCBI WGS metagenome assembly FTKW01 (sample SAMEA3914813, study PRJEB12502) | metagenome | biome: forest; material: soil | place: Canada | collected 2011-07-07 | depth 0.3 m
GATGCCGTAGTGGCCGGCACCGACCACGTCGTAGTGGAATTGACGCGCCTTGGGCACGCCGGTGCACAGGCCGTGCGCGGCGCGCGTCTGGCCGGCGCCCGAGATGTCGTCGAGCTCGCCTTCGATCGTCAGCAAGGCCGACGTGGTGATGTCCTGCGGACGCACCAGGTGGCCATCGACCTCCCAGGTGCCCTGGACCAGCGAGAAGTCCTGGAACACGGTCTTGATGGTGTCCAGGTAGTACTCGGCCGGCAGGTCCAGCACGGCGTTGTATTCGTCGTAGAACTTGCGGTGGGCCTCGGTGGAATCGTCGTCGCCGCGCACCAGGTCGAGGAAGTAGTCGTAGTGGGCCGTGGCGTGGCGATCGGGGTTCATCGCCACGAAGCCGGTGTGCTGCAGGAAGCCCGGATAGACCCGGCGGTTGGCGCCCGGATAGTTCTGCGGCACGCGATGGATCACGTTGGTCTCGAACCACTCGTAGCTGCGGTTCATGGCCAGGTTGTTCACCGCGGTGGGCGACTTGCGGGCGTCGATCGGGCCGCCCATCATCGTCATGGTGAGCGGCGTGGGCTCGCCCGCGCTGGCCAGCAGCGACACGGCCGCCAGCACCGGCACGGTGGGCTGGCAGACCGAGATCACGTGCACCTCGGGGCCGATGTGGCGGATGAACTCCTGCACGTAGGCGACGTAGTCGTCGAGATGGAACGGGCCGGCCTCGGCGGGCACCATGCGGGCGTCGGTCCAGTCGGTGATGTAGACCTTGTGGTCCTGCAGCAGGCTCTTGACGGTGTCGCGCAGCAGCGTGGAATGGTGGCCCGACAGCGGGGCGACCACCAGCACGGAGGGCTGGGCCTTCATGCGGTCCAGCGTGGCAGCGTTGTCGCTGAAGCGCTTGAAGCGGATCAGGCGGCAGAAGGGCTTGTCGAGCGCCACTTGTTCCTGCACGGCGACTTCGACGCCGCTGCTCTCGACCGTGGTGATCTCGAACGCGGGCTTCTCGTAGTCCATGCCCAGGCGGTGCAGCAGCTCGAAGCCGGCGGACAGGCGGACGGCGCCCGGCGTGTGGGTGAACGGGGACAGCGGATGCTTGTAGAGCTTGGCCGTGGCGGCGGCGAAGTCGGCGAACGGCGCCATCAGGGCGCGTTGCGCTTCATAGAGTTGGTAAAGCATGCGCTTTCTGGCCTTTCGGGGCTCGGTCAATACCTGGGCTGCGCGACCGTTGTGGTCGTGCGACGCGAATTCTCGACGATTGTCGAACAAATGCTTGTCGCGTTTGTTCGAGTGTTCATTGCTGCGGTGCAGCATCGCCTGGATACTACGCCTGTTTCCGGTATTGCGCTCGCCTCGGCGATGCGCTTGCCCGGATGCAGGCGGGGCTTGGGACGTTGTCACGATCATGCAAGCGCCGGCCTGAGCGTGATCGGCGGAACAGCCGCCGGAAAGAACGGCAGACCTGGCCCCTAGCTCGACACGGTGCTTGACATAGTTCGATGATTGGCTAATCATCGAATCATGAGCCAGGTCTTCAAAGCCCTTTCCGATCCGACCCGCCGGCAGGTGCTGCAGCTCCTGCGCAAGGGGCCGCTGAGCGCGGGCGAGCTCAGCGCCCAGTTCAACGTTTCCAAGCCGACGATGTCGGCGCACTTCGCGGTGCTCAAGGAAGCCGACCTGGTTCACGCCGAGAAGATCGGCAAGTCCGTGCTCTACCACCTGAAGCTCTCGGTGCTCGAAGACGCGCTGCTGGGCTTCGTCAATTCATTCGGCCTGGGCGATGCGGCCCTGGCATCCAAGAAGGAGATTGCGCAATGAAGAAGGACGTGATCGCGAACCTCGCCTGGGGCGTGGGCATCGTCGTGCTGGCACTGCTCGGCAGCCTGGCGCGCAGGATGGGCTGGCTGGAGCCGGACACGGTGACCCGGCTGGCCATCGGAGCCAATGGGCTCATGATCGCCTGGATGGGCAACCGGATCCCCAAGGCCTTCGTGCCCAACGCCTGCGCGCGCAGCGCCCGGCGCGTGGCCGGATGGTCGCTGACGCTCAGCGGGCTCGTCTATGCAGGCCTCTTCGCATTCGCGCCGCTGTCGGTCGCGTTCGCGGGCGGCTGCGCCGCCGTGGTGACGGGGATCGCGGTGACGATCGGGTATTGCCTGACGCTGCGTTCCCGGCGCGGGACCGCCTGAGCCGGCCGCAAAGAAGGCTCTTCGCCGGTTTGCGGGGCACGCCGGGATGGGTCGCGATGACTCGGCGGACTCTTCTCCGCTCATGTCCCACGGCGGCCTGCGGCGCGCCTCCTCCTTAACTTCGCTGCGAAGAGTCCGCCGACTCACCGCGCCCGCGCATGGCGGGGAGCCGGTCAACATTCGCTGGGGAAGGCCGTCAAATTTATTGGTGATTGTCTTGGCACCCACGGGCCATCGAGGCCGCGTGGATGCCCGCGGCCAGCGTTCTCGCGGGGCGCCGGGCTTGACGCGAACCAAGGGCCAGCACGCGGGCGTTCGTGTCGTGAGGTGACCCTGAACAATGAAATTTTGTGTGGCCTTCCAAAGGGCGAAACAGTGGCCAGAGCTGAGCTTGCTGCGGAGGCGCGCCGCGGGGAAAATGCTGGGGGCCAATTGGCGCTCTCGGCCACTACCGGTCGCTCACGAACGTCTGCTTCGGAGCGGCACGGAGCGAACTCGGGCGAACGGCTGCGAAGTACCCCCAACCTATGTCCGGTGGTCGTGCCTTTCTACCGGCGCAAGAGGCCTGCTTGGTGACGTCGCTGGCGCGTGACGAACCATGCCCGTCTGATTGAATAGAACGCCAGGATCCCGAAACATGATTCGACGAAGATCCCGGGGTATCCAAAGCGAAGCCATGCGACAGTAAAAGCCGCTCCAACTGGCCACCCTGCCAGCAGGCCCAAAGCTACGCAAGCTGGCAAGGTCAATGGTTGAAGTCTCATGGCCCAGCATCGCACACCCTCAACGAGAAGCGCTGCCAGTAACGGCGCAACCGCGATGAGTGCAGCGAGCGCAACGACAGTGCCTGGATCCATGTTGGGAACATGACCGGCCGCAAGGTTTTCGCCGCGTCGAGAATCTGCTCTGATCTCGACGGGCACGACCGCGGCCAGCAAAACGCCAAAGCTCAAACAACCTATCATCACGGCGGTACGGGTTACGCTCCAGACACGAGGAAAGATTGCTTGATTCATGCGGCTATCCTACCCGGCAACGCCGTGCCGGCGTGAGGCCAACTTCTCGCAGCAGCCGGTTCCGGCCAGAAGCGGACGATGACGACTGACGGCTTTCGGACATAACACCATGGGAGGGGAATTTAAATGCGAACAACTGCGGCACTGTGTGGGCTGCTGATTTTCCTCGCTTCGTCGAGCGTTTGGGCGCAACCCGCATCTAGTGCGGCGGTCAGTGAAAATCGGGCGGAGCATGCCGGTTCGGATGGGACCGAAGGCTGGCCTGGTTTTGCCTATAAGAAGCGAGTCGGTTTGTGGATCAAGGCTAACATCAAGCCCCCGTCTGATCCGTCAACTCAGATCATTGCCGGGACTGCCGAAATCACTATCGACCTAGCACCTGACGGCAAGATCACCCGCGCTCGGCTGTCGAAGTCGAGTGGTTCGCGGGTCTGGGATGACATGGTGGAACAGGCAGTCGCAAGAGCCGCAAAGGTACCTTTGGACGTTGACGGTCGTGTGCCTCCCCAGATGATTTTCGAGTTTTCTCCGCGCTGAGTACGTTAAGCGATCCGCAGCTATCGCCAGGAGCTGCCGCTCGCGACCGACCGCTGTCGGGCACGGTAGTCGAGGTGAGAATGGCGGCGGAGGAGGAAGGAAATGCGCCTTGAAGTTGAAAAGAGTGCCCCCGTCGACAACCCCAGCCCAGCCGTCCTGCGCAAGGCTATATCCAAGCTCCGCAGCTACGGTCCCACCTCGTACGCCTCATTGACAGATGCGAGTGGGAACTACCTGCAGGTGGCGGGCGGCGGCGTGACTTGCTCCCTCGAACGTCGCGACGCCGTCAATCGGCGGCACTATCGGGCCCACCTTACCGCACCGAGCAAGGTGTTTCCGGACGGCACCTTGCTGGTCTTCAGCGGGGGTGAGATCAAGCTGCAGGCTGATGAATGGCTCATGTCAGCTCTCGTAGAGGACGCGTTCCTCGCGTTCATGGACGACAAGCCATTTCCCGAGGCGATCCGCTGGCGTGAGATGAGCGCCATGTTCGAAGACCTGCGTTGACGCTGGGTACACTGCGGATGAACTCGTTCGCACCCGCCGGCGCTCACGCGAAGGTCGACAGTCGGCCATCAGCTGACGGTTACAGTAGTCTTCTTTCGGGCAAGCTAGTCGGCTGAAAGAAGGGGAGCTTGGGTATGGAGGAGAACGTGTTCGGCGACTTGGCGGCTCAAGGGCTGGAGGTTGTTCGTCGAGATGGCCGTTACTTCGTTCGATACGACGCCGGCACCCACCAAGTGGCATGGCGCGAGGATGAACTGACGGGAGATGAGTTCCGGCGCTTACGACTCGGCCAACAAGAGGAACATGCTGTCTTGCTAGGTGTCCAACAGCGGATCTCAGCCGGCGGTGGCAATCCCTACCGAGAGAACTGGACCAAGGTCTAGAGGCGCCATCCGGCCATGAGCCGCCCTTCGTGAGCGGCCGCTTCCGGGTAGCGAATTCCGCTGTGGGAGACTTGCCCAATGGTTGATGTTGAAAGGCTCTTGGACTTCGCTGGCGGCTGCGTTGGCTTGGCTGCTGGCGTGAGCTTCATAGTTTCTCGTCGGGCTGCGATTGGCGACGACGACGATTTCTGGGTCTATGGCTGGCGAGCGATTCTGATTGGCTGCGCAGCGTTGCTGTTTGGAGCGATTTTCTTTGCCTCGGCCTTCGGCTTCGTTCACACCGATCATGGCTGACGCGGATGGCTCAGTTCGGCCATGACCGGTCACCCAGCTTCGTCAGCTTTCGAGCACCAGTACGTGACGCCGATCAGGGCGGACTTCTCGTCAAAGCGCATGGCGACATATCTGTCGTAGACGTTCGATAAATTCGGGTCAACGCGTGCCAAGTAGTAGTAGAGCTGGCGAACTTTGAACTCGCCCTTCTTGCTCACAAGTTTTTTGTCTTGGTCGGGCCTGCCGAGTGCCTTCTCTACCTGTGCAATGGTGGCGCCCATCGGGATCGAAGCGGCGGTCGACAGCAGCGCCTTTTGCTGGTCTGCAGGCATCTGAAATTTATACGCCTGCGTTGGCGAGCCGCATGATTGTTGCGCGCTAGCAGTGGACGCAATGACGCCGGTGGTCAGGCCGGTGAGGGCGACCAGCAGGAGGCGGTAGATAAGGTGCATGGGTGTAGCCTAACCTGATTCTGAGCGACCGCTTTCCGGCAGCGAATCTCGGGATCCGAATGTCGCTGATGGGTCGGCAGCGTTACGATTGCTTCGACCGCTACCAGGCGGCACGCGGCCATTAGCGGGCATCGGCGACCGGCCGCTTTGGGGTAGGCTAGCGTACGGGAGGAAGCGACTGTATGGAAGATCCGGGGATTGGTTCAAAGAAGTGCCCGGTTTGCCAAGCGTCTGCCGTTGTCCGCGGCCAGAAGTCGAAGTTTGGTTCACCCAGTTTCCGGTGCGACGCGTGTGGGGCCGAACTGCGCAGCAAGCTGACTCTTATGGCCTTATGGGCGTTGCCGGCGGAGGTACTCATGCTCGCGGTGGCCTACGCTGTCGTCAGTTGGCTCCGCGGTACCTCCTTTTCGTCGCCCAGCCTCAACGCGGCTGTTTTCGGCGGCCTGGTCGCGCTATCCGTCGGCGTTTCAAGCCGGATGGCGTTGCGAGCGTTGACGTTTGCACGGGCGTAGCAATTGCCGCGTTCGGCCACAACCAGACGGTCCCGACTGGCCGCTATCGGGTAGTCAGGTAAAGTGGCAGGCCAATGCTCCGGACTAGCGTGAAGTAATTTGTCAGTTCGATGTCTCACGAACATCTTGAATGCGGGGCCGCGACGCGAGCGCGTCTATCGTCCTCAGTCCACCAATCTTCTTGTGGCGGCCTCGAAGCCGTGTCTTTGATGAACTTGAAAGCTCACACCTCGCTCAAGGTCGCCTATTGCCTGGTGTTGCTCAGTGCGATCTTGCCGTTTGGCCTTGCCAAGTCTGGTTGGGTGACACTGGCCACTGGAGGCTTCGGAAGCGTTGCCTTCATCGGACCGTTGGTCTTCTTTGCGCTGGGACTTTATCGAGTCTTCCTTGTCGCACGCGTGCCGGGAGTGCTCGATTCCCAGGCGACTGCTGGCATCGCGACTTTGCTTCGCACCCTTGGGCAGGTCCTGCTCTACGTCGGCGCGCTCATCGCGGTACTTGAGTGGATCTCAGGCCCCCTGATGCACGCATTCATTCAGCGAAGGTCCGACAGTGGTGTGGAATACTTTGTCGTGGGCATGTACTTGCGCATGGCTGGAGGATTAGGTGTCCTCGGTCTGCTTTTCTTTGAATTCAGCCGTCTCCGCGCATTCGAGCGCAAAGCAAGGCAAGCGCTCCCGCTTTGAGGCACCTTGGAGGTGTCAGGCGTCTCAGTTCGGCCAGGCGCTGACGGTCGCGAGCGGCGGCTTTACGCCAATTTCCCCCCAGCACCTTGACAGCATTGTGAGCACCCACAGATCGATTCGCGGGTACGGGGTCATCCGACGCCAGGTTCCCGAGGTGCGCATTCGTCGCGTCATGCGGCATGTTGCATCGGCGTCGTGCGGGTTGCTGCTGTCGGCATCGAGCCAGGCCGCTGAGCTCTTCAAAGATTGTGAGACCGTGAGATCGGACAGTTCCTTTAAAGCACTGTCCCTTTACTTCGCCGACCATCCTGACGCGCCGGTCGACTGCGTCGCGGTGGGCAATGATGCGTTCGTATTCACCACCGGAGGCAATTTTTTCGACTGTCGTCGTCCCTCGAAGCATTCGACCGGTCTCGAGTGCAGGCCGGATTCGCCATCGAGCTGGTACCCAGACTTGGAGATGCTGACCAGCTTTGCTGGCGCTGGCAAGGCATTCGTACTCTTTCACTCCGTCCAGCTCAATGGTGGACTCTTTGGCGAGTCGTACGAATTGTTCTACCTCGTACCTCGCGATGTCGATGCACGCGGCTATCGCATCGTCAAGCTCGAAGGGGCAGGCGCGAACGACCAATCAGACGGCTCGGGGCAATGCGCGGTGGCTGCCGATCTGCCGGAGGGACAGGCGGTCGAAGACATTGTCAGGGCGGGCAGCCCGCCGTACGAGATCCTGCATGCGGGTCGTAGCGGGGTCACCGTTCGCATCAATCAGGAGACGGTACGCTGCCGAACTGGCGAAGTTGTCGACAGCACGATTTCCTATCGCTGGTCCGGCTTGCGGTTCGTCCGCGTGATGCCGCGATAGTCATAGCAGCAATCGGCCACAACCAGTCTCTCGCGACCGTCCGCTAACGGGTAGCATGCCGCGCTCGACAACCAAGTGGCCGCGGAGAATTGATTGTTTTGGAGTCCGGCGACCAAGGCGAGACCCGGCACCGACCTCCGTGCTGCCAAAACGACTAGTGGGTCGGTGAGGCGGCGAGCGCCCTGGCGACGTCGATCACCAAGCCCTTCGGATCTCGGCAGAGTCGGGGCGTATCCGCGAGCGGCACCTCCGGGCAGGCCTGTGACGTTGTGGCCTGGATGATGACCGCGGTGGACTTCGCCTTGTCCACCAGGGTCGCCGTCCATAGCACCACGACGCCGTGGCCCATTGCCATAACAGGGAAGTACGACAGAGTGCTGCCGTCTTCCAACGTCTCCCGTGTAAACGCCATGCCGGGCAACCGTGCGGCGCCTCGTTCCATCAACGCCGCAAGCTTTGGATCCGCGAGTGCTTCCTCGGCCAGTTGCGTTGCGCGCGTGGCATTCCCGCACCTTGCGCCCGTGACAGATCCCAGAAGGCTCCCGCTGAAGATCGACCAAGCCCCCAACTGCTCGCACTGCAGGGTGGCGGGCTGACCGGCCTCGATGAAGAGCGGCGTCGAAGCGTCTGCCCCAGCCAGCGCCACAACCGCGCCAGGCGCAGTCGAGGCGTGTTCGATCGCGGTGCCGAGCGGCTCGGCCAAGCCGAGGTCGCTGGGGCGCGTCGCGCGGGCGGGTCGATCCGGCGAGCGGCCAAGGTAGACGTGACAGGTCTCGGCGGACTCGGCCTCGCAGAGAGTCAACTGGGCGCCGGCATGAATTAGTCGCGCATAGAGCTGCATCGGTGCGTCCTTCACCGACTCGTCGCCCAGGCACTTCTGCTTGCCGCCGGTGGCCCGAAACCGCCCGCTCCAGGTGTAATAGCCCACGGCATCGATAGCCGATAGCGTGCCGTCATAGGTCTTCGACCCCTGGCTGTCGCTCATCACGAGCTCACCGTCGTCGCGAAATTCGAAGGACGTCTGGCACTCCGACTTTGTGCTTTCGGCGTCGATCCATTTGCCCACCAGCGGGTGGGAATCGGATACCGCGGCTGGGATAGCGGCGCTGACTGGCTTGCTGCAGCCTGCCGCGGCCAACGCGAGTGCAGGAACCAAGATCAGGGTACGGAGCGTGGCCGGCAGGCGCATGAGAAGTGGTCCGGAATCACGTGGGGGGCCCATTGTCACCCTGGACCGATTGGTCGAGATCTGACTTCCGTTGTTCAGCGGCATGCTCTGCTGCCGAGAAGTCGCGCGCTCGTGATTCCCAGGCAAACAACTAGCTGTGGCCGTCGGAGGTCGCAGACCGGCCATGACCGGACGGCTAGGACTGTCTGCTTTTCTGACACTTAGCGGCCTATGGCTTGCGAACCGGCGCACAAGCTTTCATTGCCGGAACCGCTCTCTGAAACCACGGTTTGCCCATGACGTTTGCGACCGCTGCAGAATGGCTTTGACCGGAACTCGCCAGCGAGCCTAAGTACTCATCCAATTCTGCAGGTGTCGCCGAGGACGAGACTGCGTCCATCGTGCAGGAACAGAATTCATGGACAGCATCGAAATTGTGATTGCCGACGCGCATGGCTTCTTTCATACACCCAACAACTAAATCTTGCTTTTGCATGTCGCGCCGAAGGTCTTCCCGACCGCCTCGCTGCGCGATGTACGCGTCTTCGAGTCGCTTGTAGATTCCCTGCCCCAGCAAGTCGTGCCTGTTTTGATAGTCCGTAAGCCGGCTGAAAAACTGTTGACATCCGGCTGCGCCGCCAAGCGAGGTTGGGCTGTCAGATCGCGGAGAAGTTGATATGCGCGAGGCGTTTGCCTGGATCTCGTCCTCTGCTGACTTTCTCTTGGCACCGGTCATCGCCGCAAGCATTGCATCGGCTGTGCGAAATGCGGCAAGGTTGTCACTCTCCCAAAAGTACTCCACAGAATTCAAAAGCCATGCATCTGCTGGCGACGCCTGTCCGCAGGCATGGGTCTGTGAACGTACGTAGGATCGCATCGCGAGAGCCGCGATGTAGTCGGAAGTGCTCGAAACTGGCGTCGAGTTGAGCGCTGAGGCCGAGTTGACGACCATACCCAGTGTGATGGCCATCAGCAGCGCGGAACTGCGCCCTAGGTCCCTCCCGCGTCGCGCACTCGTCATCTTTTGGAAACCGCTCGTTGCTTATCGCTTGAGTGTGCCACGAAGTCTACGTTCGCTGGCGCGCGGCCTGAGATGCTGCGCGCTCGCTTGCAGTGCCTCCAGGAACCTGCGGCTAGCTGATGGTCAGGCCCATCCCAACGCATGCGGCGGCGGTCGGGCCTCTGACCGTCGCGAACATCGTCGATCAAGGTGGCGTGAGCATGGCTGTGCAGCTAGCGCTTATGACCCTCGTTGCGGTTACTGGAACCTCCATTGCTGTCTTGCTCGTGCTTCGACGGATCATGTCGCGCTAGAGTCGACACACGGCCAACAGCTGCACGTGGCGAATGACCGGTTTCGAGTAGGCTACCCGGCATCCCATTCGCGCCGCATCATGATCCTGTATGAATCGATCTTGAATCGGCAATTCGCGCGCGAAGGGTCGGGGCCAGCGCCATGCATATGGTCTTAACGCGCCGCCCCGACTTTCACGGCGAACTCCCGTCATGCGTAGCCAGGTGCCTTCGGGGGAGGCGCCCCGGGCCTCTCCGGAGCGGAAGTGACGCATTCTCGATCACCGCGATCGACTATTCTTGCGGGTCATCCGCACAGCACGCTGTGCGGCTCGGGCAACTTCGGCATCACGCTCTCATGCATTTCGAGTTTTCGTCAGACTATCTATGAAACGCGTCAAGTCATTCGTGGTCACACTCCTGGTCGGGGCCGCCGCACTTTTTCCTTTTTCAGCCTCGGCGACCACCGCTATTTGCGCGGCTGTTGAGAAGGATCCCGGAGCTCGGACGATGCTTGCCGCGCCGCCCGAGCGGATCGCGGGATTCGAGCCGCACGTGTACAAGTCGGTCGACGGCGTGCAACTGCGGCTGCACTCCCGGGCCCCGGTCGCAAAAGCCGGCGGGTCAGTCGCCGCGCCGGCCATCCTGTTCTTCTTCGGTGGCGCGTGGGAATCCGGCACAGTTACCGAATTCACCGAGCCCGCCCGCCACTTCAGCGATCGCGGCGCCGTCGCGATCCTGGTGGATTACCGTGTCTTCTGCCGCAACGGCAGCAGCATCGCCGACGAGGTCGCCGACGCGAAGTCGGCGGTGCGGTACGTCCGCCAGCACGCCGCATCGCTGGGCGTCGATCCTCATCGAATCGTCGTGGCAGGCGGCTCGTCGGGCGGGCATCTGGCGCTCAGCACGGCCACCGTTCCCGGCTTCGAGGCAGGCAACGAGGATCTCTTGATCAGCAGCCAGCCCGACCTGCTCACGCTGCTCTATCCCTGTTCCGACGTGACGACGGACGACGAGAAGTCCTACGGGGGCGATGCCATCGCGGGCCACGGCAAGGACGTCTCGCCTCTCTATCACCTGCGCCAGCACCTGCCACCCATGCTCGTCATCCAGGGAACCAACGACATCGTGTACCAGGAGAACAAGGCCCTGTGCGCGCAGTCCGGGCAGTTGGGCAACGCCTGCGAGCTCGTGATCTTCGAGGGCGCGCCGCACGGCTTCTTCGGGGCCGAGTTCGAAGGTGGCAAGTGGTATCGGCCCGCACTTCGCACGATGGACGACTACTTGGTGCAGGCAGGGTACCTGGCGCCTTGAACTGTCGCACAGGAGTGCCCTCGCGCGCTGAGAACGGCTGGGAGTCGCAAATCGGCCACAAGCGGTCAGTGGCAAACGTCCGCTTTTCGGCGGTAGAGTCGGCGAAGTTGACACCACCAATCGGAGGCATCACGACATGGCTCACTGCATCCGCCAGCGCCGGGACGTCCCACAGCTGATGCTTTTTTACGGCGTGGCTAACGGCAAGAGCACGGCCACGGCGCACATCTGCAGTGGCATGGGCGCGGAGGAGGGCGGATGCCGACTTTGAGCCCTCGCCGCGCCTGCCTGCTGCCGCTGCTGTTGGCGGCGAACGCGGCGACGTGCCTGGCCCAGGAGGCGCCGGCGTCGGCGCCCCCGACCCCGAACGACCTCCTGGTCGCTGCCAGGGAGCAGGCCATCGTTGACGACTACGTCGTGCGCTTCAATGGCATCGACGCGCCGGCCAGGCAGATCGTCCTGATCCGCAACGGCAAGGCTAGGTGCGCGATCCGCTATCTGTCGTTCTCGCGAGGCCACGACGAGAAGCCAGCCACCGCGTTCGACTCCGGCGGCGAGTCGTTCGATGCGGAGGCGGAGTTCCTGCCCGACAGCTCAAAGACCGTGCAGAAGCGCCACCTGTCCATCCGCCCGAGTACGGGCGTCGCCAAGGTCATCCTGTTCGGCCACAGCGACAACAGGATCAGTTGTGGCCACGGCGACCTGCTATGGATCTACCCCACGGGCACGGTCTTCGACTGGGGCGACGCCGACACCTGGGCGGCGCCGGCCCATACCGAGGACTTCGCCCGCATCGACTTCGACGACCGCACGCTTGCGTGGGTCAAGTTCGACAAGGATCGCAAGCAACTAGTGATCAAGCGATGAGCGGCCATCGCACCGCCCCCACCAACGCGGAGACGCTGTGATTCAGTGGCTCCGTAGCCTTCGTGGGAACGCCCTCTACCGGCCACAACCGGACGCTCATGAATGACCGCTTCGAAGCAGGTCAGCCTGCAGACTGCACTATCTCGAGGTGGTAGAGGCAGCTAAAAGCGCTCGGTCGAAGGCTCGATCGTTCGGCCCCCCATATTCAAATGTTCCTGATGCGGGAATCACAAGATCTGGACTCAGCCCGCGATCCTTCCAGGACGTCTTCTCATCCGAGAGCAGTTCGCCTTCCGTGACCGACATGCGTGAGCCATTCGGCAGGGGCTTGCTGAGCCGGATTGCCGTCATTCCAGCGCTGTGCTGTCCTATGAGCAGAGCAGCCCGGTACCTATGCAACGCTTGTGCGAACAGCTCCGCGCCTGAAGCCGTGCGACCGTCGATCAGTATGACGAGCGGCAGTCGCGAAGTTGGCAGATCACCTGCGGCATCGCTAGTCGCAGTAGGCGCCTTGACGTCCAGCGGCCGCAACTCCGAGCGCGTACGCTCCCAACCCACGGTAGTCCCGGCAGGGATGAACCACGAAAGCGTGGTCAAAGCAGAGGGGAGCTCACCTCCTGCGCAGCCACGTAGGTCGAGCATCAGCGAATGGGCTTCGCCGCTCCCCGCGGCGCTCACGCGCCGCAAGTCCTGCGCCAACTGCAACGGCGTGTCCTCATTGATCCATCGGATTCGAGCGTAGAGGACGTTGGGGCGGATTGCTCTTGCCGTTACTGACGCAGGACGAATGATTTCAAGCGGAACGGCTATCGAGACGCGTCGGGGCGGCTCGCCACGCAACAACGAGACGTTGACCACAGTGCCCGGCTTGCCGCGGAATCGGAGCACCGCCTGGTCCATCGCCATCGACGTGATGTCGACGCCGTCGATGGCGTCTATGGCGTCGCCAGGCAGGATGCCGGCACGCTCCGCAGGACTATTGCCCAGTGGCGACGCAACGACGATCGGACCCGACTCGGGCACACGGCGCGCAATCTCGATGCCGATGGAACCGAACGGGCGTGGTGCCGAGCTGACGCGCCGCGCCTCCGCTTCCTGCGCGTCCATGAAAGTCGCGGGATCTGGCAGTGAGGCCGCAGCGGCACTAAGGCAGCGATCAATCTCGCTGGTCACTCGCGATGACAACGGTGCATCGACGGCCTCGACGCATGTCCGCTCCAACGCGCCCACGTCGGGCGCCTGTAACGCGTTGTCGCGCGCCATTGCGACGAACTGCAGCCACTCAGGACTGACTAGTACGCTCGCCGTGTTCGGCACACTGATCGGCTTGGGGCTCTGTGCGGGCGCGGACTGCATTGAGGCTAGGCAGACGCTGGCGACCGACAGGATCCGGAAAACTTTTGTCATGAAGATGACCGTGGTGGGAACGGCGACGGCAGCCAGCCGATACGCTGCCGAGTGTATCGGTACCGTCAGCTCCTGTGGGGCCCTTGCAGGCCACAAGCCGTCGACGCCGGATGACCGGTTTCGAGCTGCCTGATCGCCTACACTGAAGCCGGAGGGAACGGCGCAACAGCCGTCGAGATTGAGATGAACGAAAGCGCTAAGAACACTGCACAGCCCAAGCGAAGCACAGTGCTTCTCGCGCTCTTGTTGATCCTTGTCGGATTGCCAGCGTGGATCATGCTTTACATGTTCGTGATCCGGCCGCCGCTGTTCAACTTCATCATGGGTCTGTTCGGCGTTCAGTCCATGCGCGTTCCCGTCGCTCTTCATATCCTGATCGTGCTAGGAGTGCCTTTTGGCCTTGCGATGCTTTGGGATCGGGTATTTGGGCGCAAGGAAAACACATCGACATGATCGGACTGATTTTTTTGTGTCTCATCGGCGGCTTCTTTGGCGGCCTCTGGGTGCGCACGTCCTGGACTTCTGGTGCACCGGATTTGCGACTCGATATCATCGGTTGGCCGGCGGGAGGTCTCGTGCTCGTGGTCGTACTCGCACTAGTAGGACGCTGGCAGGCGAGTCGCGGACAGAAGGCCCTGGGTTTCAGCAACAGCGGCTACGTCGGGGCGATTGCGCTTTCCTACCTGGTAGGTGCCGTCGGCGGCATGCTATTTTCCTAGCCGCATGCGATGGCGGCTTTGTGGCGCAACGCTGCAGCGATTGAGGTACGTCAACGGGTCGGCAGCGTTACGATCGGTCTGACCGGTTCGAGGCAGGACACGGCCAGAAGCGGCCGGTCGGGAGCGGCAGGTAACGGGTAGGCTATCCACAGGAGTCCAGTCAATCATGGATGGAGTAGCGGTTTCAGTACTTGCCCTTGTCATAGGCGCTATTGCAATTTCGGCTTTCTTTGTTGATGGACTTCCGGCCAAGATCAAGGGGCGGAAGTGTCAGGGCGCCGCTTGGCGCCGTGCGTTTCCCGACGTGCCCAAGCAAGCGATTCGCGAATATCTATCGGTGTTCGTTGACGCCTTCGCCTTTCGGGGATCTGACCGGCTTCAGTTCAGTCCGGACGACAAAATCATCGAGATCTACCGACTGGTCTATCCGAAGCGTTGGGTACCCGATGCCCTTGAATTGGAGACCTTCGCGAAGGTGCTCGACAAGCGCTTTGGCTTCCGTCTCGAGTCAGTTTGGAGCGACCAGCTCACCCTTGGCGATGTGTTCCGGGCGATCGATGCTCGTCGCTTCGCGATCTGAGGACGTGGCGCGGCGCCAACTTCCGGCCATCAGCAGACGGTGATGACCGGCAGCTTTCCGACGTTGGAATCTATCGCACGTTCGGAGTGACAATCGGCAGATCCCCAAGACTGAATGCCGCAATGGATCCACTCGACACCTATGCTGCCCCCGACGCGGTCTCAACCGATTTGGTCCGTGAAGCCTCTAGCATTCCAAAAATGTTCAAGGCAACGCTTATAGCGTTGGTGCTGGCGCAGATGCTGATTGTTATTGCCATGCCGACGAGCAGTAGCATCGTCTTGTTCGGCGTGACCGCCCTTGCGACTTGGAAGACGCTGCAACATCACCGTGCTGCATCGCGGCTGCTCTGTGTATTCCTGGTGGTCGACGCCCTCATGTTCTATGCTGCCGCCTCGGGCCTGGCACTCCATCACAGTCTGGCCGCCGGAGGAATCATGTTCGCGCTGGCCATCTGCGCCCTCGTTTCGGTTGGCTATCTCTTCTTCAGTCCGACGATGCGCGCCGTGTTCCGGAAGACCGAGGCGACGAAATGGAGCGGCGGGGGAGCCTAATGCACCCGCAGCAACGAGCTGATGTCCGTTGGCGACCCAATAGGATGGTGCACGGCTTTCGGCCACGTGCGGACGGTCGCGACAGGCAGCTAACGGGATCTTCCGAATTTCAGTTCGACGGGGACGCGATGCAGGAAATCCGATGATCACCATCTACTTGCCGACTACGACGCATGCCCAAACCGTTCGGTTCTATCTCACGCATTTCGGGTTTCGCAGGAGGGCTGAGCTCGGGCCTGTAGTGTTTGTCGAACATCCTTCCGGTGTCTCACTCGGTCTCGAAGAGGTAGAGGTGGCGGAAGTGTTCCCGCCAACTTTTAGGCTGCAGATCGGATTGCAGTCGTGGCAGGAAGCGAAGACGGTTCTGGATAGCCAGCTTGCTGACGATGTCGAAACGTCCGATTCTTCGGGTCAACCTTCCGAAAGTGGGGCTTTCGCTGTACGGGATCCAGACGGCAGGGAGATCGTTGTCCTCTGGCCGAGTGGGCCGTGGCCCACGACCTGAGCGCCTGAGCCCCTGTGTTCCTGACGGTCAGTACCCGGCCACTTGCGGTCGGTCGCGACCGACCGCTTTCAGGTACCCTGCCAACGATGGAATCCAGTCGCTATGCGCCGCCAAAAGCTGATCTCGGCTCCGAGGGAACGGCGGGTTCGCGGAGCTGGAGCACTTTGGAGACGCCAGCGACAGTCTGGATCAAGCGTATTGCGGCGGTCGGCCTTGCTGCTGGATTCTTCCTACCTCTCACCAGTTGCTCTGAGCACGACTATTCTGCTGCGACCGCCTACGATTGGCCGAGCTTCGGATGCTGTGCCGCGATCCTTCTTTTCTTCTGGCCATCGGCCTGTGAGATCGCCCTGAGCTTTGTGACGCAGTCGCGTCCTGAACTTAGCAACCCCTGGCCCCGGGTCGTTCTGATTGCGGGCACGCTCCTCGGAATCACGTGGCTGGTCTACTGGGGGAGCCATATGCGCTACGGCGCCATCGTCGCCTATGTAGCCTGCGCCAGTTACGCGATTGGGCTCGGTGTGTTGATCAGGCGCAAGCTGTCAGTTTGAATGCGTTTGAACGAGCATCGTTGCGTCTCGGATGATCTAGTTAAGGCGCCAAAAGTTGCTTTTGGAATCCCAGAACTTCAGGCTTCAGCGTCACAATCAGCTTGGCTGCCAACCGGCAACAGGCGGCCAGAAGCGCCTGTCGGCAGATGGCCGCTTCCGGGCTGTGCCGCCACGGGACAAGATGCTACGAAAGCAAACGGGGAGTACGCGATGAACCTGCTTCGGTATCGAGCCTTGTGCGCAGTGTCCATGGGGATCGTGGCCTACGCGACGATTCACCTGATCGTGGTCGGAGGGCCGCGAGGGGCCCCGAACTTTCTCCTGCAGATGGATGCCGCGTGTGCTTTCCTTCTTGGCGCTTGTCATTTAGCGTTCAAGCAACGCGAGGTTGATTGGATGGATCGCCCCGAGAAGTTGTGCAAGTTGAGGCTTGGAATCCAACTGCTTCGCGTGGGAATTCTTCTTTGCTGCGTCGCCCTCTGCGCAACCCTATACGACCGCTTTTGGGTGACCAGTCTCGGCACATGAATGTCGCTGATGGGTCGGGAACTGCCGTTCGCTGCCGGTACGTCAGAACGTCAGTATCGCGCGCCGAATTCAGCGAGGCGTATGACAGCTGTCGGTGGTCAGCTGCCTGCAGCCTCGTCGCGCTTCGAGTGCGCACCATCGTCGAATATGCGCGCAACTCCTGGAGCTACCCAGTCACGCGGCGCCGAACGCGCCGCGTTCGTCGGTCGCACAGGCGCCGGCGCGTGAGCAATGGTTCGCGTCAAGCACGATCGCGCGTGGCGAAGCTGGCCGCGGGCATCGACGCGGCCTCGATGGCCCGTCGAGGCCACATCCTCAACAATGAAGCACTGCGGTTTACTCAGCGAATGTTGAACGCCGGCACGCCATGCGCAGGGCAGGACGGGTCGGCGGACTCTTCTCCGCGAAGTAAAGGAGGAGGAGGCCGCAGGCCGACGGGGGACATGAGCGGAGAAGAGTCCGCCGAGCCGTCTTGCCCCATCACTGCGCGCGCCGCAAAAGCAAGACACGACACCGAGCCTATCGCTTCTTCCGCGGCGTTCCCGCAAATCGGCGAAGAGCATCAAAAAGCCCCGGGGCTCGCGCCGCGGGGCTGGTCGACAGAGCAGGGCGTTCAGGCCGACACGGCTGCGATCGCCTTGGCCACGTAGGCCAGGTTGCCGTCGTTGAGCGCGGCCACGCAGATGCGGCCGGAGTCCACGCCGTAGACGCCGAACTCGCTGCGCAGGCGCTGCATCTGGGCCACCGACAGGCCCGAGTAGCTGAACATGCCGTTCTGCTTGACGATGTAGCTCAGGTCGCCCTTGACGCCGGCGTTGGTCAGCTGGTCGACCAGCGCGCCGCGCATGCGCTTGATGCGCTCGCGCATGCCCGTGAGCTCGCCTTCCCACTGCGCGCGCAGGGCGGGCGTGGTGAGAACGGTGGCGACGATCTGCGCGCCGTGCGTGGGCGGGTTGGAGTAGTTGGTGCGGATCACGATCTTCAGCTGCGACAGCACGCGCGTGGCTTCTTCCTTGGTCGAGCACACGACGCTCAGCGCGCCTACGCGCTCGCCGTACAGCGAGAAGCTCTTGGAGAACGAGGTCGACACGAAGAAGTCGAGGCCGGCGGCCAGGAACTGGCGC
>FTKW01000041.1_pt1 | contig 17015 bp, 10 predicted proteins | sample 1641051 | NCBI WGS metagenome assembly FTKW01 (sample SAMEA3914813, study PRJEB12502) | metagenome | biome: forest; material: soil | place: Canada | collected 2011-07-07 | depth 0.3 m
CGCGAAGGCCCGCTTCGCCGTCTATGGCGACAGCACCTATCCGGACGCCACGTTCACGCTGCGGCTGTCGTACGGCACCGTCAAGGGCTGGGTCGAGGGTGACCACGCGGTGCCGCCGTTCACCGATGTCGCCGGCGCGTTCGATCGTGCGACCGGGGCCGACCCGTTCGCGCTGCCGGATTCCTGGATCCGTTCCAAGAGCAAGCTGAACCTGGCCACGCCGATGAACTTCGTCACCACCAACGACATCATCGGCGGCAACTCGGGCTCGCCGCTGGTCAATCGCAAGGGCGAAGTCGCCGGGCTGATCTTCGACGGCAACATCCATTCGCTGGGCGGCGACTATGGCTACGACCCGGCGCTGAACCGCGCGGTCGCGGTCGATTCCGCGGTGCTGCTCGAGGCGATGGACAAGGTCTACGGCGCGGGTCGCCTCGTCAAGGAATTGACGGGCTCGGCCACGGCGCCGGACGCGACGAAGTAGGCAGTCGCAGCTCGAGGTCGGACGGCGCGCAAATCCTCGGGCTCGCGCGCCATTGTCGCTTCAGCCGCTTCGCAAAAGAGAACCGGCGCTGGCGCGAAGCGTTCCTGCCAGCGGCGGCGCTTCGCGCCGATGCTCCTCGGGCCTGGCACCGGTCGCCGCCACCCGGAAATTCCGAGCGGAAAGCGCGGACGAACGCTCGATCACTTCATCGAGGCCGCCACGCTGGCAATCGCACTTTTACTTGCCGGTGGACGCCCGCTTGCGCGAGCTGCGCCTGGCTGGTGCCCGGGCTATGGAAATCGGCGGTGTCAGTTTCGGACTCTTCTGTGGCGCCACGCCGTTCGCAGACGGTGCCTCGTCGCGCACGCGAATTGCGCCCATGTAGTTGTAGATGGTGAAGCGCGTCACGCCCAGAGCCGTCGCGGCGCGTTCGACGCCACCCTTGACGATGAACAGTCCTCGTTGAAGCATCGTGTCGACGGCCTGCGTCTTTTCGTCCTTGTTCATCAGACTCACTGGCTTGCCCAAGCGCTGGACAGCGTCGTCGATGATTTCCTTCATGAGCGTGTCCATCGCAGGTTGTTTCGATGATGTGACCTCCATCCTGGGCTGCTGCATCTTGAGGAATCCCTCCAGCCAGGTGTGCGTGGCACGGAACATGGATAGATCTGCGTTCAAGCACAACGCCGCGTACGGCACGCCCGACGCATCTCGAAACAGCACGGTGGATGATTTGAGGTGCAGGCCGCCGTCCGTCAACGTCGGGTAGTCGTCAATGACAGAGTGCTCCGCATATCCCATGGCAGTGAGCTGAAGCTGGGCTTCGTAGAAGCCTTTGTCATCCTTTGGCCCCGCAATGATCGAGTCACCGACCGTACGATTGGAGATATGGCCGTTGGCGATAGCAACAATGGAGTGCTCAGGCTTCGTCAAGTCGTGCAGTACCACTTCCGTATTCGGTCCGACGATGGTGCCCAGCATCTGGACGATGGGGGGCAGTGCAGCCATCAGCGTGGCGCGTTCCTGAACGATGGCTGGGGACAGCGCAGCCTTCTTGGATTTTGTCGTGGCGGTGACCCTGGGAAGGGTCTCAGGTTGCGTTCTCTTCATGGATCCCTCGGCTGGCGCGAATCAATTTAACGGTTTGTGTAGCCCTCAACTATGACGCAACTCGCGCGACGCCGGTGCTCGGACTTGCCCCCGGTACCTCCGGAGCAAGCGCCGAAGCCAGGCTGACCCGACCTATCGAGGGTTCCCAGGGATGAGCTGATCACCCGGTTTCCTGACAGTGACGCGTCGAGTGCTTCGCTGCGAGGGCCTCGACGACGCCGATTTCAACGTTTTAGAGACAATTCTTGCCTGGCAAGCGCCAGGCCGGAAAACCGGTCTGCTTCATGGCGTTCATCGTCGCCGGCCGGCCGCCCCTTGGCACTCCTGGTGCGCCCCGATCAATCTGCGTTTGGGCTGTCGCTACCCCAGGGGAGGTCGGTGCAGCCATCCATGACCGCTTCGCTCAACATACCGCGGCTGAGTTTGAGCGAATTGTTGAAAGACCTGACGCTCGTCGCCGCGGTCGCTGCGCCCCGAGGTTGACATCCGCGTCATGTTCAACGCACTGTTGAACCCGGGAACGACACTGCCAAATCACTCGACGTCCCGAGCGAGCCCGGGCTGGAGCGGCGTCTTGCATGCTCGATCGAAAGCTCGAAATCGTGGGAAGTTCAGGAGGCGGACGGCAGCTGAGATCGTCCAGACGACTGCGCATGTGCCAGATAGCGCTGAGCTCGGCCGTATAGGGCATCCCCCTAGTTGCCGTGACCAGCCTTGAACATATCATTTCAACGTACTGTAGATTCAATAACATTCTGTTGAATCTTGGCCTGTCCCCGTAAAGGTGCGCTACTCGCAATACAGGTGCGCCGCCTCGCACCACTAGGTGGCCATCCTCACATCGTTCAGAAAATTCCAATCCAAGAGGAAATGAAGATGACTTTGCCTTCCTACATTAACGTGCCCAGTCCGTTGGCAGCCGCAGTTTCCTTGGCGCTTTCGTTGATGGCTACGGCCCCCTGCTCGGCGCAGGACACCAAGGCCACCGACGCTGAGCAAAGCAAGTCCGCTCCGGCGTCGTCCGCCGCGGCGTCGCCGTCCGTCCCGGCGTCGCAGCCTGCTCCGGACACCCGTGCAGCCTCGAATTCCGCACAGGTGCAGACGGTCGTGGTCACTGCGCAAAAGCGAAGCGAGCGTGAACAGGATGTGCCTATCTCGATGACGGCAGTCGACACCAGCAACATGACCGCTCAAGGGCAAGTCAAGCTGGCCGATTTCTTCGCCGAAATTCCGGGGGTGAGCTTTGTGCAGAGCTCCATGAGCAGTGCGGTCACGATGCGCGGCATCGGCACCCAGGCGGGCATTGGCGTGCGTCCGACGTCCGGTACCACGATCGACGATGTCCCTTACGGTTCGTCGACGAACACAGGTGTGATCCCCGATCTTGACCCGTCCGATCTCGAGCGCATTGAGGTTCTGCGCGGCCCGCAAGGCACTCTGTATGGTGTCAGCAGCATGGGCGGCCTGCTCAAATATGTGACCCTGGACCCTGACACCTGCTGCGTCGCGGCGCATGTTGAGATGAACGGCTCCGATGTGGCTCATGGCGGAATGGGTTATGGCGTCCGGGCGTCCGGGAATTTGCCGGTAACCAATAACTTCGCACTGCGAGGAAGCATCTTCAAGCGCGAGGACGCCGGTTACGTCAAGAACGTGGAGGACGGCCGGACGAACAATGACTTCGTTCAAGGTGGACGCGTTGCCGCTCTGTGGAAGCTGACGAACAAGGTGACGATCCGTGCCTCCGCGATGATTCAAGACACATCACTGGACGGTAGCTCAACGGTCGACACCACCAGGCAACTTCAGCCGATCGAGGGGCAGTATCTCCATGATCGTGTCGCCGGTGCCGACGGCTACAAGGGCGTGACGCGCTTCTATACGACCAAGGTGACTGCCGACCTGGACTGGGCGACGCTCGACTCCATCTCCGGCTACAGCCAGAGTCGCATGTTTGCGGTTCAAGACGTAGGCTACACCACCATTGGCGTATTGGCTCCGCACTTTGCCCAGGCCTTCGGCTTCGCTTCCGCCAATCCGAGCGCGATCATCGACAACGGCTACAACACCACCAAATTCAGCCAGGAGTTCCGGCTGTCGTCCAGCGGAGACACGCGCTTGCGCTGGCAAGTCGGCGCCTTCTATACGAGGGAGGGCGTGGATAGCACGCAAAACTTCTATATCGCGGACAAGCCGACCGGTGCAGTGTTCACCGGCGTGCCACTGCTAGTCGACCTGGGTTCGAACTCTTATAAGGAGGGCGCTGTTTTTGCCGACACGTCCTACAACTTCACCGATCGCTTCGATGTGCAGGTTGGCGGGCGATACGCCGAGAACCGTTTGGCGGACAACTCCTATGCAGCGGGTGCTTTGCAAGCAACATCATCGTCTACTGACAGCAGCAAGGACCACGACTTCACCTATTTGTTCACACCACGCTACAAGCTCAGTGAGAACGCGATGACCTACTTGCGCGTGGCCTCCGGCTATCGCGCCGGCGGAGCCAATGGCGTCGCCAGCGCAGGTGTTCCCGCGAGCTACAAGTCGGACCAACTGGTGAGCTACGAGCTGGGCTTGAAGGGCCAGTTCCTGGACCGGAAACTCGGACTCGACGCCGCCGTGTATCGCATCAACTGGAGTGATATCCAAATCGGCCAAGTTGATCTTACCAAGGGCTCTTCTTATACATCCAACGCTGGCAATGCGATTAGCCAGGGTCTGGAGCTGAGCGGGACCTTCAAACCGACAGCCGATTGGAAACTGACTGCGAACTATGCCTTCACGGATGCGAAGTTGACGCAGGATATCCCCGGCTACGTCCAGGGGTCCACTGCCTATGGCAAGTCCGGCGATCGACTGCCCTATGCCGCTCGCAACGGTGCCTCGGCATCCGTGACGCGCTACGTCGGCTTGGAAAACGGGCTGCAGACATTCATTGGTGGCAACGCGACTTATGTCGGAAGCCGCTACATGGAGTTCACGCAGTCCGCCACCCTGCCGCGCATCTTCGTTCCTTCTTACACCACGTTCGACCTGAACGCAGGTGTACAGGGCAAGCAGTGGTCGTTGACGTTCTATGTTCGCAATGTCGGCGACGAGAAGGGCTATACCAATGTCAACCGCCGCGCCTCGTCGACAACGACGGACAACAGCGCCACCACCTTCGGCGCGACGCTCATCCAGCCGCGAACCGTCGGCTTGACGACGTCTTGGGACTATTGAGGCGGCGACGGGCCGGCGTTGGCCGGCCCATGGCCGGCAGGTCACCATGAAGTAGACGGTTGCCGTCGTGTTGTTCTTCCTGGGCGATGCGCAGGCGGCCGTCTCTCTGCTTGATCTGACACTGGCTCCGATGCCGAGCACTGGCCGTGCTGTCGGCCCTGATGTGCGCGAGCCAATCCCTTCCGGGCCGTGCGGCTGCGCGGAATCCACGCGGTGGTGGTCTCGGGCCATGGCTCGAAGAACCCCGACGACTCGATTGCGCTGCCGCAGGGCAAGCTGGGCCAGGGGTTGACGATCGAACAAGGCGCCATCGCGCAAATCAGGCCGCGCTCGGCAGGCTCGAGCGCATCGTCGCGTGGGCACGAGTGTTCGGCAGGTTCAACTCCGCAGCCAGATTCAATCGGTAGCCGGCGGTCATCAACGGGCTCTCCGGTCTCACCTCGAGTTGTTCGGGATCGGAGTGCATGCCCGCAGCGCCGTTGTCATGGCGGAGCTGCCGGTCAACATGCACGCGAAGATCGAGCACGACTTGGAGTTTTCCCGCTGAACGCGATGCGGCGTGGCGCCGAGTAGCGCGATGGCGTTGGCGATGATTTGAGCGACGTCACCGATGAACAGCACGAGGCGGGGCAACGGGCGGTGCATCAAGGTGGCGGCATAGGGTCGATTGCATTTGCGCGAGCACGCCGGCAGGTCGGCCTCGACGGCCGCCGCATCGCACATCAGCGAGGTGATGTTGTCGGCCGGGATCTTGGCCGCGACGTCAATGACCAATCCCTGCCTCGCCGACGGGCGGGCGAGGTCTCCTTCGCGAACGCGAATGCGACGCCGGCGATAAGCGCCGCGGCGGCCCAGGAGTACGCAGGTGCGATCGGATTTCCCGTGAAGGCGATGAGCCAGGTCAGAAGAAACTGCGTCGTGCCGCCAAAAACGGTCGTCGCCAGTGCATACACGACGCCGACCCCGCCCGCGCGGATGCGGGGCGGCAGGGCCTCGCTCAAGTAGAGGAACGCCGGGCCGGTCGCCACTGAGCCCAAGCTCGTCAACAGCGCGATTCCCGCGTAGAGCACCAGAACGTTCTGGGTCTCGACAATTGAGAAGAAGACCGGCAGCACGATCACGCTCAGCGCTAGGCTGCACGCGATCATGATTGGCTTGCGGCCGAACCGATCTGAAAGCCAGCCGCCGATCGGTGCGAAGACGACGGTACAGACGCTGTTGATGACGGGGAGAACGAAGCCGACGGTTGCCGCCCGGTGAAGCGTGTTGATGACGTACGTCGTCGCATAGCTCTGCGAGTAGCCGATGAACGTCGAGCAGGAGAGCGCGACGAAGCCGATGACGATCGTCGGCAGGAACGGACGCCAGGAATGTGCGGGCTGTTCGTTGCGTTCCGTCGTGTGCGAATGGGCGAGCATCGACTCTGGAAGGTCTCGCCGAACGAGGAGACCCACCGGAACGATCAGCACACCCAGGAAGAATGCGATTCGCCACCCGTAATCCGCGAAGGCTTGGTGTGCGAGCGTCGCAGCCAGCACGACGCCGATCCCGCCGGCGCAGGCCGAGCCGAGCGCCTGCGTTACCCCTTGGAGCGCGACGTAGAGCCCGCGACGATGAGTGGGCGCGATCTCGACGAGATAGGCTGAGACAGTGCCAGTTTCGCCACCGATTGCGAAGCTTTGAAGCAGTCGGAACACGGCCAACAGCACGACGGCGGCAGGTCCGATCTGGGCATAGGACGGCGTCAACGTCATTCCGAGCCCGGCAATGCCGATCATCGCGAACGACAGCATCATCGCTGGCTTGCGACCGTGCCGGTCGGCCATCCTTCCGAGGAAGAACGCCCCCAGCGGGCGGGCGATGAAGCCGCCGGCAAAGACGGCCAGGGTGCGCATGAGCCCTGAGTTGGCGTCGGCCTCAGGGAAGAACGCGTGTCCGATATAGACCGCGAAGTAGGCGAACACCAGTAAGTCGTAATACTCCAGCATGCTGCCCAGCAACACGGCGACGACGAACCGTTTTGGCAGCTTTCGATCCTTGCCTGGAACTTCCTGGTGCATCGAGATTTCCTTCGAATGGGCAATCAAGGGCAGTCGTCCCGTGGCTCTCGGTGCAGCCTTCCGGTTAGCAGGCGAGTTTCCACTGGTGGACTGACACGGTGTCACCCCGGGGCAGGTAGGCGATCTTCAGCGTCTCGCTGGAACGGCTGATGACCAGTTCGAGGCGCATATCCTGCGTGCCCTGGATCCGATCCTGGGGCACGGGGTGCACGATGGCGTCGCCGTCTCGCAGGCCGGCCTTTTCCGCAGCGGACCCGGGCACCAGGCCGCGAATGCGCCGTCCGGGCTCCGTGAGAACTGCGGGCTCGAATCCAAGCTCGTAGCGCCGGACCATTCGTGTAGTGCGCGAGAAGCGCGGGCCAAACGCAGCGCTTCCTGGCAAGGGTGTCTCACCGGCGAGAAACGCGTGGAAAGCCGCCACTGCCGCGCTGCCGAGATACTTGTCCGCGAGGCTCTCCCAAGTCCTCCCGGTGAGCAGCAGCCCCTGACGTTCCATCTCGACCATTTCCAGGATGAGGTCGTCGAGGGAGCGCGCGCCTCCGGTCGCGCTCATGATGGCTTCGTTGACCGATGCGAAATAGAGCATTCCGCGGTCGTAGACGAGAGTGCGTACCCTCGTGTCCTTCCAAAATTTCTCGCCCACGGCGTCGTTGGGCAGGTTGGCCATCACGCTGGAGTAATAGCGCGCCGCGTGGAAGTTCACGTCGGCGATGAACTCCTCATCGTCGATCATTCCGCACAACCAGGGAAAGCGGGTCTGGTAGTACACCGCCAGGCCCTCGAAGAACCAGCGATCGGCATACGCAAGGTTCTCGCCGACGGTCTGGGGTCGGTTCAGCATCGGCGAGAAGGTATGGAACATCTCGTGTGAGATAAGCGATCGCAGGTCGTTCGGCTGGTCGCCAGACCGCTCGTTGTAGGTGATCAGGAACGATCGATGGCACTCCCGACCGCCACCACCGTTGACGGGGTTGAATCGAATGAAGATGCCGTAGGAGTCCTCGGGCGGCGTTCGGAAGAAGTCCGCATAGCTTCGATAGAGCCTCTCGGACCAGCTCATGTGCACGGCGGCGGCGTAGGGCGGCTCACCCTGCCAGGCGGCGAAGAACGGACTGTGCGCATCCTGAGCCTCGGTCGTGCCAAGCATGCCCGCCATATAGTAGGTCTCAAGCAGCTGGCTGAATGTTAAGGGTGCGCTCGGCGCGACGTCGCCGCGGCCCAAGCTGCTGACGGCGATCGATCCGTCAGGGAGCTCCCGCAGATCCCAGAGCAGGCTAACGCCAACTGCGAGGTTGCTCGGAGGCAGGAGAAGGAAGATTCCGCCGCTCCCGGAGACCGCACGCGCGTCGTTGCGCAGTTCCAGCGGCGCCGCCGCTCCGCGAGATCCTGTATTGTTCGTCACGGGCGCTCGGTACTTGACACGCAGCGCACCGTGCACAGGCCGATTTCCGAACCAGGCCTTCACGTCCATGTCCCGTCCCTCGAGATTTCGGGCGTGCAGCCTGACCAGCCCTTCGTCATCAGATACAAGGATGTCTTCGAGGGTCTCGGCAATGGTCTCGCAGTTGTCAAACGAGAGCGGCATCTGCAGGAGCTGACGCTCCGGATCGAACCTGATGCCGCGGTAGACCAGAGTGACCTCCACGTCCCTGACGGCTTGGAGGCTCGCGTCGTATCTGGGACGCAGGGCGATCTCGATTTGTGCGGTTGAGGCGACTGGAAGCGCCGCGGCTGCTGTTGTCATGTTGACCCTGAAGCGTTAGACGAATGAGACCACCGACTCACCGTTGGCCAGCGAGGAGAGGACGCTCATCCCGGTGATCTCGGATGTCTTGGGATTGCTTGCGGAGGCTTGGCCCGAGACCTCGACGGACATCGACGAGTAGCGGCTGTGGGCATCGATGCGTCCGATGTTGCCTTGCACGTGGGGATCCGCGATCAGTTCGACCTCGGTGCCATCGAGGCCGAGTCCGGCGAGCGCGACCGCGGCCGCCAGGTTTGCGTTGCGCGGATACTGCGCTGCAGCGTCCCGGGCGATACCCGAGAAGATGACCGTGGGTTGCTCGATCGCTGCCAGGTCGAACTGCCGTTCGGCAACTGTTCCCTGCCAGGACAGCGGCGGCTTGATCGAGGTGTACTTGACCGTCGTCAGGCCGGCGCGGCGAAGCGCCAGCAAACCGTCGAGGCCGGCGATGGCGCCGACCGGCAGTCGAAGGCGTCCACCGCCTTGCTCGGAGGCGTGCCGCAGCCTCGCCAGACTGGCTTCGTCAGCCAACGAGCCGACCGACAGCAACATCAGGTCGATGCCTCTCGCAAGGACTTCAACACCGAGGTCCTGCACAGCTGCGTGTCCAGCAACCTCTACCGCGACCTGCAGGTCCTGAGTCAGGAACTCGAATCGATCCCCCGTGACGAGAGTATTCGCGGGCGCCATCGCGCGCACTTCCTTCAGCTGCCGGTGGCGCACAAGAATTGCCGCCAGGCTATGCCCGTCCACGGCGGCTTCGGCCCAGGACTTGACGATGGCCTGGCCGATCGCACCGCATCCGATGAGTCCCACTCGCTTCTGCTTCATCATTCAAAAAGTATGTGTGCAGGCAAGGCTGCGCACGGGTGGAAGTGAAGTACATGGCGGTGCGCATTCCGCAACGCGGCGGCTCGGAGAAGGCGCGCAAACCGGGGGAAGGAAACCCGACCATGCTCGATGACTGGGGATGAAGGCACCGCACCGGACGATGCATCTTTCAATCCTGTGCGTCAGTACGCGTTCTTCTTCGATCAGCGTACTCCGTCATCCGCCCTGGCGCGGGTTGCGCTGGACGACCGGTCGCCCGGCTGAGGCAGGTTGCCCTGCAGGCTGTCGGCGCGCTCGCCGATGCAGTCTTGTCGTTCCTGCCAGGTGGGAGTTCGAGGGGATGCGACCCCGAACGCCGCGCTCGGATCAGAACTTGTAGCTGCCGCCGACGTACAGCGCCCGACCCGTGGCATCGGCATAGCGGCCGTCGAAGCCCACCGGGGTGCCGCCCACTGCGGTCAGCGTGAACGGCGGGGTGCGGTCGAAAAGGTTCTTGATGCCCACCGTCAACGTGGCCTGCTTGGTGATGTCGTAACGCGCCTGCCAGTCGACGATCAGGTAGCCAGAGACCTGCCGCCCCTCGGTCTGGCCCTTGGAGTTCACCAGGCAGTTGCCATCGGAGTCCGCGCGACAGTAGCTCGACGTGTCGTCCATGTAGCCCGGCTTGAACTTGAGCTGCAGCGTGTTCGCCCAGGCTCCGGTCTTCAGCGTTGAGCTCAGGTTCAGCAGGTAGCGGAACACGACGGTGCCGTCGGAACCGATGTGGCCGAGGCTGTTCATGTAGCCGGCAACGCCGGGCGACTGGTAGTCGGCCTTCAACATATAGGTGCCGTTGAGTCGCGTCGTCAGCAGGCCGATGGAAGTACGATTGGTCAGCGTCGCATCGAAGTCGATGCCTTGGTACATCGCGTTGCCCGTGTTGACCGGCTGGTTCAGGAAGGTCAGAACCGTGTTGCCCGACACTGGATCCTGCGCCGCTTTGAAGAGATATCCGTAGGTGGCGCCGTTGCTGAACGCAGTGTCTTCCGTGATGGTGTTGATCTGGTTGGACAGCCGTACGCCCCAGTAGTCCGCGCCGAACGACAGCATCTTCGACGCCTCGTACTTGAAGCCCGCCGTCCATTGCGTGGATTTCTCAGGCTTTAGCGCGCCAGCTCCGGTTGAGGGATTGCCGCCCGACTGCGAGTTGTACGATTCGGGAGCCGACCCGCACAATGCAGCGAGGTCCGCGGAGAGGCCCGGCGGGCAGCTATGGAAGGCGGTGTTGCCGCTTGCTTCGAGCGGCTGCGCGATGTCCAGGAGGGTCGGTGCCTTGAAGCCCGTTCCTACCGAGCCGCGCAGAAGCAGCTCGTGCACCGGTTGGAAACGCAGGCTCAGCTTGTAGGTGCCGGAACTGTTCTTACTGCCCTGCGTCGCCGAATCGACCGGATTTCCATTCGAGTCGAAGTTCGCCGTATTTCGCACGGCATCGTACGAGTCGTAGCGGGCAGAACCGGTGACATCCAAAGTCTTTGTCACGGGCAGATCGACCTCGGAGAACACCCCGTAGGAATTTCGAGATGCGGCGAACGGGAGGATGCCGCTATAGCCACCGACGATGGCATCGGTGTAGTCGGGCTGAAGCGCGTTCTTGCCTTGCTCGATGGCACTTGGAGAGTCGGTGTACTTCTGTCGAGTGAAGTCTGCACCGACGGCGAGATTCACGTCGCCGCCCTTCAGGTGTCCGACCGTGGTCGATCCGTGCGTCGACAGAACGTCCAGCGAAGACTTGGCCTGGTCAATCGTCTGATGCAAGACGATGGAGTCCAGCGCACTCGAGGCTGTGCCCGTATTCTCCAAGGGGTCGTAGGCACCACTCGAGATGAGTGACATCAGGCCGTTGTAGTCGACGAATCCCCCTTCGGCCCGGTCGGTGAAGTTATTTTGCGAATGGGTGTAGCTCGCGGAGCCATCCCAATCGCCGACTCTGAAGTCACTTCCGATGACTGCATGAAGGTTGTCCGTCCCGTAGCGCTCGATGCGAGGTCCGGTGCCGACCACTCGCAGGTTCATCGTCCCTGAAGTCGCCGTTGTTCCCGCAGCGTAGCCCAGAGATGTCAGAAGTGGGTCGACGTCTTGCTGCAGCAAAGAGGAGGGAATCGAGAGATTCGATTCGGCCGCAGACGCATATTTGACGACGTTGAAGTACCTGGACAGAGACAGTTCTCCGAACAAGCTCACATTCGGCGACAGTTCAACGATTCCGTTCCCATACACGCTTGCGCGCTCGGACGCGGGAATGCTGTCGGCCTGGGTCGTGTAGGTGAAGAGACAGCGATTGCCCGACTGAACCGTCCCCGGCGGACAAGAGCCGTTCTTGAGCAGAAAGGCGTTGATGTTCGAAATGGATGTGCCGTCGGAGAGCGTCAGCGAAGGGATATTCGCTGGAGCGGCACTGGAGCTAAGTACGCCGACTTGCTGCAACTTGCCCTGGTCTTCAAAGTTCAACACCCCTGAGTTCGAGAAGCTCCGCTGAGAGGCCGCGAGCTCATCTTGCTTGTCGAAACCCGCGGAAAGTCTGAAGTTCCACTTGTCCTTGTCGAGGTCGCCGAAGCCCTTCGAAACCGAGACACTCTTGGCACCGCCCCCTGGGTGCTGAGGACGGCTGACGTTGAAGTCGAAGGAGCCGTCGGTTCCGCTTTTCTTGGTGATGAGGTTCACCACGCCGGCGATGGCATCGGAACCGTAGAGCGCAGAGGCGCCATCCGTGAGTACCTCGACGTGATCGATGGCAGACAGAGGAACGACGTTGAGGTTGACACTGGAGCCGGTGTCGTACGGAGCCATGCGGCGGCCGTTCAACAGCACCAGCGTGTAGGACGTTCCCAGGGCGTGAATCGATGCCGATGCGGCACCATTGGCGCCCCCGTTCGCGGACATCGAGTTCGTCGTGAAGCCCTGCATGCTCGCGAGGTTCTGAATCAGATCAGTGACCGACGTATAGCCAGACTGTGCGATCTGCTCTTGCGTGATCGTCTGCACCGGCAGCGCGGTTTCCCCAGCAAGCTGCGGAAGGGATGAGCCAGTGATTTCGACATGCTGCGGCGTCGCGACATCGTCGGCCGCCGCGTGTTGCGCGACGACACTAAGGGCGACGAGCGCGGCAGCGCTGAGGTGGTTATGCTCAAACATGAAGCTCCTGGAGGATCTGGCGAGGGTGGTGAAAATGCTCTAACATTGAGCTTGGTTGCACCGTTTTAGGTGCTCGCTTTTGGTGCTCAAAGTCTGAGGCGAACTGCTGAGGGATCAGCGAGTTCGTCTTTGCATCATAGAAATCGGCAGATGACTGAATAGCAATGGCTGTCGACCATCGCGTTGCGCTTCATGCAACGCGTTGGGGGATTGAGATCGACTAGCGATCGGCTAAGCGCAACGCCGCTATCGGAGCTTCACGATTCGATGCAGGAAGGGCTCCCGTCGACTGTTGACATGCGCAACCGCTTCCGCCTGCCGCCTTCTGCTTGCTACCGGATGCGGCGTCGCACACCCCGCGCGCGCTGACGGCATCGGAGGCAGTTCGGGAAGCCATCGCGCACGGCGAAACGCCTCGCTCTCGGGGCGGCGAAGACACGAGCCGACTCGCGTACCGCGTGCGAGGAATTGCTGGTTCGACGCTTCGGTGCCGAAGCGGACGACCCTGCGTCAATTCGTTACGTGCGCGACGGAATGGCTGTCGTCGCGTCGAACCCGCCAGTGAGGCTGGGCAATCGTATCCTGGGCATCGAAGGCGACCACCCGTCTTCAGCTCATGTCTGGCAGCGGTGGCCGCAGAGCCAATCCATCGGGCTTTAGCCATACCCCTTGTATGCACACGAGGGATGCGGCTTGACGTGATGGGGCGAGCGCGGGCGTGATCGCCCGGGAACGAAGCGCTGCGGCGTTGCGCGGAGCAGCGCGATGGCATCGGCGATGATTTGAGCGACGTCACCGATGAACTGCACGAGGCCGGGCAACAGGCGGTGCACCGAGGTGGCGGCGTAGGGTCGATTGCATTTGCGCGAGCACGCCCTCAGGTCGGCGTCGACGGCTGCCGCAGCGCACATCAGCGAGGTGATGTTGCCGGCCAATACCTTGGCCGTCACGTCGATGTTCGACGCCTGCAGCGACAGGCCCGAGACGGCCTCGAGACGCAGGCGATGCTTGAGCCGCTTGAACGCCTCTTCGATGCGCCAGCGCCGGTGGTAGAGGTCGCCGAAAAATTCGGCCGGCACCGTCTCGACGGCGAGGTTGGTGGCGAGGACGCGGAATTTGCCGTTGGGCGCGACTTGGTGCACCAGACGCGCGGATCGGCGGCGCTGGGCGCGTTCAGCGCAACGCAGGCCTGGGCCTCACCCGAGCGCAGGAACGTCTTGGCCGCGAGCCAGCCGCTGTCGTTGTCGAAGCGCATGGCAAAGCAACGTTCGAACATCTGGTCCGTGTCGCGGCGCCTGCAGATCGTCGTGCCGCTGGCACTCGCCGTGTTCGTGGACGTCAAGGATGGGGGGATGTGGAAACCGGGGTTACGGCGAGCGGACTCGGGTACCGCTGAACGAAAGGGCCGCCCAAGGGACAACGCAGGCCTACGGCCCCCTCTACACTACCGATCTACACCGATGGGCACCGCCGCCTTCGGCAGTTGCTGGTTGGGGTAGGCGAGAAGGATGGTAATGGCGCTGGCCTAGCGCCCTGCAATAATCTAGTCCGTTCAAATGGGCGAAGACTCTCGAAGGTGAATATGACGACGCTGCAGGAACTGCTCGACCAACAAGCCGCGCTGAATCAACAAATCTCGGCGATCCGCGTCGCGGAGCGAGCGCGCGCGATTGCGGACGTGCGCACTCTCATGACGCAACATGGACTCACGGCCGAAGACGTCTCTGCTGCATATTCGGGGTCGCACAGGGGCGCCGCGAAGACAACCGGCAAAAAGGTGGCGGCCAAATACCGCGATCCGGTCACGAGTGCCACGTGGAGCGGCCGCGGTCTGAAACCGAAGTGGCTGGTCCAGGCCATTGCCTCCGGCAAGAGCCCGAACGACTTCGCCATCTGAAGGTCGCCGTCGGATGACCGATTGGAATTCGGATCGGGCCCTGACATGACCCGGCCCGCTGGGGGAAATCCCGCCGAACCAGGGACTCCCGCACGAAACTCGGTACGAAAGCCCGGTGTGCCGGAATCTTCAGAGATAGGGGCGTAGACCCAACGATTCATTGCTCACTTCATCGCTGTGCTGGCTTCGACCACGGGCAGCAAAACAGCGCTGGCGCCCATGGGACCGTAGGTCACGGATACAGTCGCCTTGCGATAGTCCGTCGGCTTTGCGAAGAAAATATTCGGAACATAAGTCTGCGGATTGCGGTCATAGAGAGGAAACAGGCTCGACTGAACCTGAACCATGATCCGATGACCTGTCTTGAAAACATAATCCACCGTAGGCAGGCGAAACTTATATTCCTGAACTTCTCCCGCCGGAATGGCACTGGGATGTTCGAAGCTCTCACGATAGCGCCCTCGGAAAATATCCATACTGATGGCCAGTTGATATCCGCCCATCTCCGGTTGCTCGGCAACAACCGGCGGATACACATCGATGATCTTTACGACGAAGTCGCCGTCGGTACCAGTAGTTTTGGCAAAGATGTCTGCTATCGGCGCCCCTTGCACGATCAGTGCGCTGGTTAGTACGGGCGTTTGATAGCTCAGTACATCCGTGCGCGTGGTCAGCGGCCGTTGATCCTGCAGCAGCCAGGTCGACGTACGGCTGTGATCGTTGAACGACAGCGGCGGGGCCAAGTAGGGCACTGGTTTGGCCGGATCCGATACATAGCTATCCTCGCCGGAGGCACTAGCCTGAAACCCGAGCCCTTCGCCGATGTGAAGATAAAGCGGTTTGAGGGATGTCGTCCCCGGCCAATCCGCGAAGTTATCCCAATGATTTTCGACCACATTATAGATCATCACCGGCGGCAGGGGTTCGCTGGGTCGTTGACCTTTTAAATAGGTGTCAAAGAACGGGACTAGGACATTCTTTCGAAAGTCGGCGGAGGTATCTCCCTTCCACTTGAACGGGCCCAGTCTTTCTCCCGACCCGTTGATCTGGCTGTGGTACCACGGCCCTATGACCAAATGATTATTGCCCGGTATACCCTTGGCTGCTCTCAATGCTTCCCAAGTATGCACTGCCCCATAGATGTCCTCCTCGTCCCATAATCCTTGAAGCCACATGGTCGGAACATTCGAGGGCTTTGCGGCGATAATTTTGTCCAGCGCTTGATTCTGCCAGAAGGCGTCATAAGCCGGATGCGATGAGAGTCGCTTCCAAAAGCCCAATTGCCCGAGGCCATTTTTCTCCGCCCACGCACCAGCCGAACCGATGTCGAGAAACGTCTGGTAATCGTCGAGAGCAGCCCGCGAGATTTTCTTTGCGGCGCCCCTCTTACTCGTTTGCGAAACAAGATAATCGAAGCTATTTTGTCGAAATGCGCCGTAATGCGACCAGTCGTCCCCCATCCACCCATCGACCATGGGACTGAGGGGGGCAGCAACTCTCAGCGCCGGGTGCGGATCCAGGAGCGCCATAGCCACAGCCCAACCATCATACGAAGACCCGATCAACCCGACGAGCTTGTTGCTTTCTCCGATGTTGTTTACCAGCCATTCGATTGTGTCCCAAGCATCGGTGGAATCGTCTGTCTTCGTGGCGTTGAGCGGCCCGATTGGCGGTCGTGTCATCACATAAGCGCCTTCTGAGCCATATTTCCCTCGTATGTCTTGTTGGACGACGATATATTTATCGTCAACCCATTCTCGGAATGGTGACCAGACAGCATCACGCAAATGCGGGATCTCATTCTTCACGACATCGTCAGCATCATATGGCGTGCGTTGGAGCAGAATCGGCAATCCATGAGCATCTTTCGGCACCAATATAACAGTCTTGAGTTTGACGCCATCACGCATCGGAACCATTGCTTCGCGCCTGACATAGTCGAAATCACTATTCGGGGCTATCCACTTGGCTGGAATGTCGCTTTCTTCATTTGCCGTGGCAGCCAAAGCCTTTTCGAGTGGCGCACCGTTTGCAGCGGAAAGAAGGAATGTGCATGCAAGCACGAAACTATATTTCAGCATTTTCGTGGTGTAGTTCATGAATCGAAGCGGAGCACGTTTGGCGGAGAGGGTCGACATATTTCAGGGGCGTGAAGCGACAAGCAAACTGATACTCTGAAAATTACCTTGGATACTCGCCGTGCTCGCAGGAACCAGGCACCACGCGAGCTATTGCCAGTGACGAGTCGCGATCACCAATTCGCGCTGGCGCGCGGCCGCCCAGACCCGCCGCCTCAGGCAGGGCGCGCTTCAACGGGAGCGTGCTTGCCCAGTGGGGTAATTGAAGGACTGTCTGTTACAGCGCCGTGCAAAGGTTGTTCTGATATTGTTTTGGCGTCGTCGTACACCAAGAAATCATATGGCTTGGTGTTTAGCTGGAGCTGTCTCGCGTGCAAACATAAAGACAAGGCCTCCGGCCAGCGCCGCCGCCGCCCAA
>FTKW01000027.1_pt1 | contig 15769 bp, 16 predicted proteins | sample 1641051 | NCBI WGS metagenome assembly FTKW01 (sample SAMEA3914813, study PRJEB12502) | metagenome | biome: forest; material: soil | place: Canada | collected 2011-07-07 | depth 0.3 m
CCATCCAGCACCGCGGCCGACGACGACTCGTGGATGTCCTGCACCAGCTCCTCCATCACCGGCTGGGCCAGGTGCCACACCGGCTGCGAGCTGAGATAGGCGAAGCCCAGCTCCATCACGCGCGGCGTGAGCCGGAACAGCCGGCCCTCGGCCTCGACGTAGCCGAGCTGCTGCAGCGTGAGCAGGATGCGCCGGGCGCCCGCCCGCGTGAGCCCGCTGCGCTCGGCCGCACCGGTGAGCGTCTGCGCGGGCGCATCGGCGCCGAAGCTGCGCAGCACGGCCAAGCCGCGCGCGAACGACTGCACGAAGGCGTCGCCGGGACGATTGGCGGCGGTCGACGCAGGGGCTGCGGGCGCGTCGGCGGGGGCGGTGGGTTCGTCGGGCATCCCATGATTCTCCCCCGCGCGCTGCCTAGAATGGATCACGCCGGTCCGCACCGAGACGGGCCCTCAGGAAAGGACTCGATGACCGACGCCCTCGCGCCGCCCGCCCCGGCGCGCTTTCCCGGCGCCGCGTGGCTGCTCGGGTCGTGGCGCGCGCAGCGCTGGATGTGGTCGGAGGCCTGGTGCAAGTGGACGCGCCGCGCGTTGCCCAGCGCGGCCTGGGCGCACCGGCTCGGCGACGGCCAGCGCTTCGAGGCGCATCGGGGGTCGTGGATGGGCGTGCTGGTGCCGATGGTGGTGTTCTCGCAGTTCGTCGACGTGCTGCTGTGCCAGGCCTGCCTTCACATCGTCGTCGCCGACGTCGTGCAACGTTGGGTGCTGCACGCGCTGCTGCTGTTCGTCTCGTTGTGGACGGTGGTGTGGGCCGTGGCGCTGCGCAGCGCGACGCGCCACGTCGACCACGTGCTGGGCCCGCACACGCTGACGCTGGCCGTCGGCTTCAAGCTGCTGGCTCGCATCCCGCTCGCGGCGATCGCCGGTGCGCAGGTGATCGACCACAAGGCCCGGCGCTTCGGCGACGACTGGTTCGACAACCATAGTCTGAAGCCCGGCGACGTCACGGTGCTGGCGTCGCTCGACAAACCCGCGCTGCTGATCGAGCTGCACGCCGGCGCGAACGGCGCCTGGTGGACGCGCAACGGCGCGCAAAGGCCGATGAGGCGCTGGATCGCCGTCTACGCCGATCAACCTGCGACCCTGCAGGCCGCCATCGCCGCGGCGCTGCCGCCGTCGAACGCGCCACAGGCCTGATTCGGTGACGGATCGCACGCGCCGACGCCAGCGCGCGGCACGACCGGTGACACTTGGCAACGCCCATTGACGGTGGCTGCACGCGATGCGTAAATCCTCGAGCCTTCGTCGCCACGACCGGGATGCCCGTCCACATTCTCGCCAGCGAGTTCGCCGCGCCATGTCATTTCGCCGCTTGAAGCCCGCCTCGTTCGCCGCCCTGGCTATCGCAGCGTCGGCGCTGCTCGCCGCCTGCGGCGGCGGAACGCCCAAGGGCGACGCGACGCCGGTGCCACCGGCCGCCACGTACACGGCCACCGCCGGCGTGGCGCAGAAGGGGCCGATGGCCGCCGGATCCACCGTCACCGCGCGCGAACTCGGGCTCAACCTGTCGGCCACCGGCAACCTGTACACGTACACGACGACGGCCACCGGCGCGTTCACGCCGGACGCCAAGTTCGCCTCGCCGTTGCTGGCCGTCACGGCCACCGGCACGTACATCGACGAGGTGACCGGCGCGGCCTCCGACGGCCCGGTCACGCTGAAGTCGTACGCCAATCTCAAGGCCGAGACGGTGTTGAACGCGAACGTACTGACCACGCTCGCCTACACGCGCATCAACACGCTGATCAACGTCAACGGCATGGCCTTCGCGGACGCGCGCGCGCAGGCGGAACGCGAGGTGCTGGCCGCGTTCGGCATCGTGCTGGGCACCTCGCCGGGTACCTTCGGCACGCTCGACGCGAGCGCCGCCACCGACGGCGGCCACCTGCTCGCCGCGCTCTCCAGCGTGATCGTGCAGGGCCGCTCGTCGGCGCAGGTCGGCGCGCTGCTCACCACGCTGCAGGCCGACATCGCGAGCAACGGCGCCGGCATCTCCGGCGACAACCTGCAGACGCTGATGGTCAGCGAACAGGCGCTCGACCTCGGCAAGGTCGCCGCGAACCTGTCGACGCAGTACGGCACGACGTTCGACGCCAGCGCGCTCGCCGAATGGATGGACCAGGACGGCGACGGCGTGATCGCGCACGACGAATTCCGCGTCGACGACGCCACGGCCACCTCCAGCGCCACGCTGCCGGCGGACTTCGTCGCAGCGCGCGCCGGTTCGGCCGTCTCCGCCAGCGCCGGCCAGCTGATGGTCAACGGCGTCGCCGCGAACGGGGCCGTCACGCTGCACGCGGGCGACGCCGTCGCGCTCGCCGCGCCTGCCGCGCAGCCCGACGGCACGCTCAAGGCCTACCTGCAGATCGGCGGCACGCGCATCGCGCGCGTGACCTTCGTCAAGGGCCTCGTCGCCATCGCCGTCACACCCGCCACCGGCGCCTTGCCGCTGGGCATCTCGAAGCGTTTCGTCGCCACCGGTACCTTCTCCGACGGCCACACGGCCGATATCACGGATTCCGCCACCTGGACGTCGAGCACGCCCGCGGTGGCGCGCATCGGCGCCGCCACCGGGCTGGCCGACGCGCTCGCGCTGGGCACGACCACGATCACGGCGACGTCCGGCGCGACCAGCGGCACGCTGGCGCTCACGACCGGCGCCGCGACGATCCAGGCGCTGGTCGTCGCGCCCGATTCGCTGCAGACCGGCGTGGGCATCACGCGCCACTTCACGGCCACCGGCACGTTCTCCGACGGCAGCGTCTCCGACGTCACCGCCAGTGTCCACTGGTCGACGCAGACCCCCGGCATCGCCACCATCAACAACGGCGCGGCCATCGGCCTGTCGACCGGTACCACGAGCGTCACGGCCACTCTCGGCGGGATCGCGGACGACGCCGTCGTCGCGGTCTCCACCGACACCTGGACGCCCGCACCGCAGATGCCCACCGAACGCGTGGCGGGCCACAGCGCCACGCTGCTGCCCGACGGCCAGCTGCTGGTGGCCGGCGGCGTGAAGTCGGCCGGCGCGGGCACCGCCGCGGTCGACCTGTTCGATCCGGTCGCCGCCACGTGGACGTCGGTCGCGCCGATGAACGTGATGCGCTCGTCGCACACGGCGACGCTGCTCGCCGACGGCCGCGTGCTGGTCGCCGGCGGCTCCACCGTGTCGGCGTCGGCAGCCACCGGCTACGTCAACAACGCCAGCGCCGAGATCTACGATCCGGTCGCCAACGCGTGGACGCTCACGCCGCCCATGAGCGCCGGGCGCTCGCACCACACGGCCACGCTGTTGCCCGACGGCAAGGTGCTGGTCGTCGGCGGCGAGAACGCGGTGTACCTGGTGGAGCCCACGGCCGAGGTCTACGACCCGGTGGCCAACACCTGGACGGCCACCCGCGCCGCGCCGCTCACGCCGCGCTCGCAACACAGCGCCACGCTGCTGCCGTCGGGCCTCGTGCTGATCGCCGGCGGCTTCGACATCGTCAACGGCCTGCTCACGCCGCTCGCCAGCGCCGAGCTGTACGACCCGGTGCTGCACACGACCAGCACCCCCGACGGCAGCGGCGGTACCACCACCACGATCACCGGCGGCCTCGACTTCACCGCCACGACGCCCCTGGCCTTGACGCACTACGGCCACAGCGCCACGCGCCTGGCCGACGGCCGCGTCGTGATCGTCGGCGGCAACACCACGCAGGCCGAGCTGTACGACCCGTCGGCGGCCACCTGGACGACCCTGGGCGCGACCGCCGCCACCCACACCGCTCACGCTGCCGTGCTGCTGCCCGACGGTCGCCTCCTGGTGGTGGGCGGCACGCAGTTCGCGCAGCCCGCGGCCGAACTGCTGGATCCGGCGACGGGCACGTGGACGGCAGCGGCACCGATGCTGGTGATCCGCAGCAACCCCAGCGCCACGCTGCTGCCGGACGGCTCGGCGATGGTGTGCGGCGGCGCGCTCGACTCCGTGGGCGCCGACTGCGAGACGTACTGGTGATCGGCACGCGGCTGCAACGAAAAAGCCCCTGACTCCGTTCGGAATCAAGGGCTTGGGTCCAGTCTGCCGGGCGGGACTCGACCACGGCCCGGAGTGCATGACCTCCGGTCAGGGATGCAGCGGGTGCGCTTCCTGGCGGCGCATGACGACGGTGCGATCCGCATCGTCGTGGTCCGCACCGAAGTCCGACTGGAATTCCGTCTCGAGCTGATCCAGCAGGCTGCTCAGATCGTCGTCGGCGACATCGCGCCACAGGCCGATGCGTTTCGAGCGCAGTTGCGGCTTCTGCAACATCGCGTCGATGTCGAACACGAAGCCGGTGACCCGGCGCAGTGCGAATCGGATGCGGGCCCGCAGGATCTCCTGGTCGGGCGTCAGTAGCTGGCTCATCGTCGTCACCCTCCGCGCACCTCGTACCGACTGGCTCGCCTCCCGACCCCAAGAGGTTGCACTGATCGCTGCGGATCCGCTGTATCTGGGGTCTAGTCTAGGACGATCGCGGCTTTTTGGATTCCCCCATATGAGGGGGTTCTGAATGCAAGAAACCCTCGGCTCCGGAAGGAATCGAGGGCTTGCGCGTTCTGGTGGCCGGGGCGGAGCCGAACCGCCGACACGCGGATTTTCGGTGTGATCCCCGGATTCGCCGCGTTTGGGGCGGCCCCAGTCTCACTGTCGACGCTTCCCTCGCAGCACCCCGCTGCTGCCAGCCGTCGCCCGGACTCAACTCGATAGATCGTTTCGGAATTTAAGTTCACGCTACTCCAGCACTGGTGAGCAACGCCAAGTTTCGGAGTTTGATGAATTCTTAACTGAGGAAGCTTGAATGTGGCATGATTTCGGAATTCAATGAATCGTTCCTCAGAGTCAACGGCCTAAGGCCTCAACCCTGGAATTCCGAAATGACTTCCGTCCCAATCGACCCGCCCGAACTCCTGCGCATCGCAAGCGCCTCGGCCTTCGGCCCAGCCATCCGCGCTCGCCGACGCGAGCAATCGCTTCGCATTGACGACGCGGCCTCGCTGAGCGGCGTTTCCGTCGACTTGCTCTCTCGCCTCGAAAACGGAAAGGGCTCAGTTCGGCTGGACAAGCTGCTCTCGGTGCTGGACAGCTTGGGCCTCGCACTCGTGCTGGGCCCCAAGGACCACCCCAGGATGCAATCCGCATGGCGTCCCAGCGCTGACCGTCCCGAGCAACCATGAACTCGACAACAGGCCCAGCCAACGACGCTCCAAGTGCCCCGCACGCGCTCAACCTCTGGGCCGACGGTCAGAAAGTGGCGACGCTGGGCTACGACGCCCTGAACGACCGATGGTCGCTGGACTATGACGCGCGCTGGGTGGCGCTGCCAGGGGCATTTCCGCTATCGCCCGCGCTGGCGTTTGAGCCCCCACCCACCGGCTACGCCGCCGGCGCCGTGAAGCGCTTTGTGGAGAACCTGCTGCCCGAAGGACGCGCGCTCGACATCACGGCCACGACCTTCCGCGTGTCGAAGTCGAATATCTACGCGCTCATCAGCGCGCTGGGAACCGAAACGACGGGGGCGTTCCGGTTCTGGCGTTCGGATGCGGTGCCCCCCACCGTCGCCGCCAGGCCCCCGCGGGAAGTGACCCGCGACGAGTTGGACAAACGCATCGCCGAGCGCGACCAGATTCCGCTCGCAGTCTGGGACGGCAAGGTCCGCATGTCCATCGCGGGCGTGCAAGACAAGCTGATGGTCTACCTGGACCGCCCGCTCGACGACGGTGGGCGCCTGTTCCTGGTCGAGCCGCCCTTGGCATCGACGCATATCCTCAAGCCCGACCCGGCCCGGCAAGTGACGCCCCACCTGGTCGTCAACGAACACTACTGCATGTCCTTGGCCCGGCGCATGAAGCTGCCAGTGGCCGAGGTCAGCATCCATCGCACACCCAGGCCGGTGCTCGTCGTCCGCCGCTTCGACCGGGTCGTCGTGGATGGGGACGGGCCAGGAGCCGACGAGCCCGCGGTGCAGCGCCTGCACATCATCGACGCCTGCCAGGCCTCCGACCTCCCCGAGAGCTTCAAGTACGAGCGGAATCTGGGCAGTGGTGAGCATGTGCGCGATATCCGAGAGGGCGTGAGCTTCGAAGTGCTGTTCCAGCGCGTCGAGCAGACCGTCAACAAGGCCGTGGCACGCATGACCTTGCTGAGGTGGGCTTTGTTCCAGTTCCTCGTCGGCAACTGTGACGCTCACGGCAAGAACTTCTCGTTCTACGTTCGACGCGAGGGGCTCGACCCCGCGCCCTGGTACGACTTGGTCAGCGTTGTTCAGTACCCGGGCGTCCACCACGAGTTGGCGATGGCCTGGGGCGATGCCTTCTCTCTGGAGGACGTCAGGGCGTTTCAGCTGGCCGACTTTGCGCAGCGATGTGGGGTCGACAGGAGCCTGCTCAAACGCGAGGCCACAAGACTGGCCAGGCTGGCGATGGAACATGCGCCGACGCAAGCGTTGGCGGACGACTACATCGACGAGGCTGAGCGCGCTTTCGCAGGTCAAATCCGCGACTACGTCGTGGAGCAGGCCAACCGGCTGACCAAGCTCGCAGGCGAGGCAGTCAAGATAAAACCTGAAGACTTGTGACCTGCCTGGAGCTCGCTGCACCGCGATGCGCGGCCGCGCGCCTCCGTGCCGCCGGAGGGCCCGAAGCACTCGCATCGCGAGGTGTCGCTGTCCGGAATTGCAGCGATGCCGACCGCCGCGGAAGCGAATAACCGCTGGTGCGTACGCTCGCGGTTCGACAAGGCGCGCCAGGCTGTTCTTCTCGTTGACCTGGATGACGGCTTGCAGCCAGCAAGTCGACTTCGACTATCGTCTGCGAACCCGGTAGCCGGCCAGTTGCGGGCAGCAGAGGTGGCTCCAGAATTTCGCCTTTTTTTAACCTGAATTTTCAAGCATGTCTCAAGTTCATTTGATCGAAGGCCCAGTCGGGGCCGGAAAATCCACCTACAGCGCGGCTCTGGCTGCAAGCAACAACGGCGTGCACATTCCGCTCGATGAGTGGTTCGCAACGCTTTTCAGCCCAGACCGACCGGACGGCGATTTTGTACCTTGGTATGTCCAGCGCAAGGAACGGTTGCTGGATCTGATATGGAATCACAGTCGCAAAATATTGGCGTCAGGTCAAAGCGTTGTGCTCGAGCTTGGTCTGATCCAGCGGAAACAACGAATCCAGTTCTGTGAAAGGATCGCGAACGAAGGGTTTCAGCCTCATCTCCACGTTCTCGACGCACCCTTGGAGATTCGTCGTGGGCGTGTTCGACGCAGGAATGAAGAGCGAGGTCCGACGTTTTCGATGGTCGTGCCGAACCACGTCTTTGAGATGGCGAGCGCGCTTTGGGAGCCCCCGGAAGAACTGGAATGCGAAGAGTTCGAGGTTAGCTTCGTCACCGAAGGCTGGAAGGCGCCGGTTGACTCCTGATGAAGCCGGCAGGCTCGAATCGTAAACTCGGCCGTCGAGCAAGTCGAAAGTCGACTTCGGAGTCGGCTGCACAACACGCGTCGGCCTCGAACGTCGGCAACCCGCTGGCCAAGCCATCCAGTCAAGATGTAGTGGCTGGTCGCATACGCTTCGATGGACCGGTCGTCAGTTGGTCTAGTCGTGGTGAAGATAGTGCCTTCGACCTTGCTACCTGGGAGCACATGGTTCTGACAACGATCGATAATTTCCAGGCTGATGCCCCGGGGCCTGCGTCATCGTCAACGCGGTGCGGCGTAAATCGTGCAGCGTCCATTCGCCGCGCTTTCCACCCGCCAGAACAAGCGTGTTGTCGTGCCGTCTGTTCTTCAGGGGCTTCCTGTTCTTGAGGCGCATCTGACGGTCTCCCACCTGCTTCGAGATCGTCTTCAGGTCGAAATGGCCCTCGCGCTGCCGCGCTGGGAAGCACCATGGACTCTTCTGATCGACGGTCCCGGTTCTCTTGTGAAGTGCCTTGAACACGCGCAATGCAAAGTCCGAGAGGTACACAGCCCGCTCGACGCCTGTCTTGGTGTTCGCGCGGGGGACGTGCCAAGTGCGTGATCTGAGATCACATGCTCCCACCTGGCCTTGAACAACTCGCCAATCCGACATGCGGTCCCAAGGCAGGACTCCCATCATCGCGATGACCGCCAATGCGTTCCTCGAAAATCGTCGCGCCTGCCTCGATGCAGGAATGAACGACCACCTGTCGAAACCCGTCGCACCCCAGAACTTGTATGCCACCGTCCTGCGGTGGTTGAACGGTAAAACACCAGGCGACCGACGCTGAGGTCTCGAATCGGCGGCGAGCTCGGGGCTCGTCGCGTGCGTCAGCCAACAAGCGCTTCGTGCGCGACGCGATCCGTCACGATCTGCACGAGTGCAGGCGCGACCTCGCGCACCTTGGCCAACAGCACCTCGGCATCGCTGTGCGGCAGCGCGCAGAGCATGCTGATCACGCTGTCGAGCGTCTGCTCGGGTGTCAGCGATCGCTGCAGCGCGATCTGCGCGGCGATCGCGTCGTCTGCACTTGCGAACTGCTGGATGACCGGTACCGCCCGCTCTTCCTCGGCGTCGAGATGCAGCAGGTATTCCGCGAGGAAGCGCTGATAGCGACGGTACATCGCAAGCCCCCGGCTGCGCCGCTGCACGGCATCGCGACACTCGATCAGCGAGCGGAGTTCGCCGTCCAGCGCGGCAAGTTCCGTGTCGTGCTTGTCGTGATCGTGCTCCAGCGACGCGCGCAGCTCGGGCGCGGGCGCTTCGAACAGAGGGTGCAGGAAATGCTCCTCGTGCTCGCCATGCAGCTCGAGTCGGTCGAGCAGGTTTTGCCAATGCGCGGCGATCGGGTCGAACTCGGCGGCGTCGGACCAGTCGACGCGCCCGAGCAGTACCGAGAACGCGAACAGCTTGCGGCGCAGTCCCTTGTGATAGGCGCTGTAGTGATCGATCGGTTCCATCTGCTTGGCTCTCCGTATTGATTGGGGAGCCCGCAGTGTCAAAGTTCAGACGAATCGGGTATTGAAGAAAACCGACGTTCCGAGCTCGTCGTTCCAGCGCCTGTGGTCCGCATCGCGCTCGCGAAAATAGGCCTGTGGCGCTGCGCCCGCGGCTTGCCGGAATTCGCGGCCCCAATGCGATTGGTCGGCGTAGCCGGCATCGAGCGCCGCGTCCACCCAAGCCGCGCCGCCACGACGCGCGCGCAGCGCTGCTTGCAGCCTCGCGATGCGCGCCAGCGCCTTCGGCCGAAGTCCGACGTGCGCCTGAAAGCGCCGGGCGAACTGCCGCTCGCCGAGGCCGATGCACGCCGCGAGGTCTGCGACGCGCTCGCGCCCGCCGCACCGGACGATCCGCGCCAAGGCCAGGTCCATCAGCGGATCGCCGGCACACGCCGCGGCCGCGAGCCGCTCGCCGATGAAGCGTTGGGCGAGCGCGAAGCGTTGCAGCGCATCGTGCGCATGCGCAAGCTCATCCTCGAGCGCATCCACGAGGCGCACGCCGAACAGTTCGCGCAGATCTACATTGCCATCGGTGAAATCGGCGATCGGCCGGCCGAGAACGCGGCTCGCAAGGTGGGGTGCCAGCTTCACGACCAGGCTGCGGGTCGCGCCGCCGGGCGTGAAGCGCAGCACCCGGTTCTGCACCCCTGAAACGTGGCTACGAAAGCTCGAGGTGGATCCGTCGCGCTCGATGAGGATCGAGTCTCCGAACTGGAAACACAGCGCCACGCCCGGCTCGGGCAGCGCCTGCACCGAAAGCGCTCCCGGATTCGCGGCATCGAGTGCCGCGATATCCCATGCGCCGAGCACGCATTCGCGCAGCGCCGCCACCGGCTCGAACACGGCCTGTTGCACCAGGGCGCCGGGGATGATGTCTATCGCTTTCACGGGGACCCGCATTGTCTCTTCCTCGGCGACGCCACGGCTAAAAAAAGAGACTTCACCGCAAGTGCGGCGACGCATCCGCACGCTGGGGGCCAGTGCTCGCCGCCGCTTCGGCTAAAACGATACGCATGCGCTCGCCCTGACGCGAAGGACCGCCTCTTGCTGGAACCGAGCCTTGTAGGAGGCCACGATGTCGGTCACCGATCTTTCGTTCGCCGCGTCGCCCGGATGGACGAGCTGAAGGACGTGGGTAGATTCTCGAACGATCGAGCCATCGGCGCCGCGCCACTGGCCGGACGCCCGGGACACCGTGAGGCCCTGCGGGAAGCGGGGCGTGACGACGTCTGCCAGGAATCGGGCCCACTCGTCGCCGGTGACGACGCCGTGCGGTTGGCTGGTTCCGAAGTACAAGGTGTCGTGGACAGCGCTTTGCTCGCCGTTCTTGCAGCTGTCGCCTTGCAAAGACGCGCAACCATGGAGGGCGAACGATGCAACGACGAGGATGGCTCGCAAGGTCCGCAGTATCTCTGCCGATTGGATTGCCGGTACCGACAGATTGGGCATCCACGCCGTATTGGAGCGACGTCGCATCACGATCCCCCGAGCCAAGCGGCGACCAGGTTGTTCGCTGCGTGCAATGCGATCGCGATCCACAGCGATTCCGACGCCCAGGTGACCGTGGCGAGCACCAGCGCGAGGACGAACAGGACGACGGTGCCCACGATGATCCCCGCGTCGACAGTCCCCGTCTGTGCGATCCATCCGGGCAGGTGCATGGCAGCGAACAAGGCGCTGCTGGAAACGATCGCAGCCTTCGGTCCGACGTGCCGCAACAATTGGCGCAGGAAGAATCCCCGCATCAGCAACTCCTCGAGCACGACGGCGAGCGACGCCGACACCCACGCGCCGCCGGCGACCCCTTGGGCCATCCACGCGAGGATGGGCGCCGCCGCCCGTTCGTTGTTCGTCTCCTGCAACACGGTCACCACCAGGATCCAGACGATCGGCAGGCCGATCCAGAGCCAGGCCCGCGCGAGGTCGGGTCGGGTCGTCAAGCCGAGTGCGTTGCCAAGAGGCCGCCGGTCGAAGTGCCGCAGGTAGACGAACGCCGGGACGAGCCACGCCGCCGCGCGCAGCGCGACCGGCGCCATCGCGGCCCAGGCGCCGCGCCAGTGCGAGGCTTCCCACCTCAGCAGGAACATGTTGTGCGCGGCCCACGAGACGAGCACGCATGCGACGACCTGCCAGAGCACGCGATGCGCCCGACTGCCCGGCGACGACGGGGACACCTTCGTATCGACAAACAGGGGCTTCACGCGTGATCGCTCCGGTTGACCGCCGACACGACACACCAGACGTCGTCTTCGGGCGTTTCGATTCGCACGTCGACGAATCCGACCTCGCGAAGCGCGACCGCGACATCGTGCGAGGAGCGGGAAGTGAAGATGTCCACTGGAAACGCGCGCGCGTCCATCTGCGCTTTCGAGACAAAGCCAACGGCGAGCCGGCCTCGCGGTACCAGGGTTCGGCGAACCTCGGCGAAGCCCGCGCGCAACGGGCGCCAGAAGTAGACCGTGTTGACCGTGGAGGCGCGGTCGAAGCACGCAGCCTCGAATGGAAGCGTCGCTTCGACGTTCCCGCAACGGAAGCTCGCACGCCTCGGGTCCACCTCGCTCGCGAGGCGGCGTTTCGCGCTGCGCACCATCGCCGTGGAACGATCGACGCCGGTGACGATGGCGCCCCGCGCAGGCAGCGGCGCGACGGCGACGTCACCGCCGAAGCCGACGTCGAGCACGCGGTGGCCGGCTTCGACCGCGCGGGTACGGACGACGGATCGGTTCACCGCGGCGTTGTGGCGATTCATCACGTTCGAGACGAAGCGGCCGACGAGGCCGCGCGGATGCGCGAGCTGGCGCGCGATGAAGCGAGGAGGTGCTTTCAAGCGAAGGTCCTTTCCGAGTGAACGCGAGGTGCGGCGCTCGTCAGCGCCCGGCGCCGCTGCGGCGAGCCTCTGCGCGCTCGACGACGGCCGCGATCCGATCGGCGATGCGATCCCAAAGCGGTGCCGGGATCTCGTGGCCCATGCCGTCGATGACCACGAGTTCGGCGCCCGCGACGGCTGCGGCCGTGGCCCGCCCTCCGCTCACGTCGCAGATCGGGTCGTCCGCGCCGTGAACGACGAGCGTCGGAAGGTCCAGTCGCCGCAGCTTCGCGGTGCGATCCCCGCTCGCGATGGTCGCCACCGCCTGACGCACGACGGAGGGCAGATCGTGATCGCGGTCCCACGCAGTGCCGGAGACAGAAGCGATGTCCTCCGGCGTTCGCGCGAATCCGGGCGAGTTCGCCACCGACGCCCGGCGGATCGCCCGATCGACAGCCTCCTCGCGGCTGGCGGCGGCCGAGGCGTCCGAGAACAGCGCCTTTCGCACACGCGGATCCATCTGGCCGACCGACGGGTTTCCGGTCGTGGACATCATCGAGGTGAGCGAACGAACCTGCTGCGGATGCTCGATCGCGGCCAGCTGCCCGATCGCCGCACCCATCGAAGCGCCGACGATGTGCGCAGACGCGATGCCGAGTGCATCCAGCAGGCCGATGGCGTCGCCCGCCATGTCCGAGAGCGTGTAGCTCGCCGAAGACAGGTCGCCGGCGAGGGCCGCGGCAAGATCGGGTTCGCGAACGCCGTCGAGGTGCGTCGAGCGGCCGGCATCGCGGTTGTCGAAGCGGACGACGTGCAGCTTTCGCGCAACCAGCGCGTCGAGAAATCCGGGCCGCCAGTGCACGAGTTGCGCGCCCAGCCCCATGATGAGCAGTACCGTCGGATCGGAAGGTTCCCCCCGACACTCGTAGGCGATGTCCAGGCGCGACGGACCGACGGCTCGGGCGAACCGCTCCTCGAACATGGGCGCGGTCATGCGCGGCCGCCGCCATCGACGCAGGACCGGCCGAGTTCGGCCAGCGCTCGATCGAGATAGCGCATGAGCGGAGGATCCCAGCCCGCGAGGTTGGGCGGGGGATCGAGTGCCCGGACGCGGGCCAGTGCGGCCTCCACCGCTACGTCACCGCCCGAGAACGCTCGGATCCGCCGGCGCACGTCCGTGGCGATGGCCGCGACCCGATCGCTCGAAGGGTCCTCGCCCGCGTCCATGCAGGCGCGCAGCCTGTCGCCCAGGTTTCTCCACTGTGCTTCGGACGTCTCACGCGCCGCGCTGCGGCGTCGACGGTCGTCCACATGGCGATCGACGCGCGACATGGCATCGAGGGTCAGGAGCAGCGCGTCGGCGTCGATGTCCGCGTCGGAGGACAACAGTCCGCGCAGCCGATCGCGCAGGGTCGACATCCGCTCGACCTCGGCCTCGACGCGGACAAGCTGCGCCCGCAGGAGGTCGGCGATCACCGAAGGGTCGACGAGCGCCTTTCCGATCTCGTCCAGGGACATGCCCAGCGCACGGAGCGCGCGAATCCTGTAGAGCCGTTCCACGCTCGCCGTGTCATACAGCCGATGGTCGCTCGGCGTCCGCCCCGCCGGGCCGAACAGCCCCACGCGCTCGTAGTGATGCAGGGTCCTCACGGTCAACCCAGTCGCATCCGCCAGTTCGCCTACCCGCCATCGACGCTCGTCCATCCTGCACCTCCAACGATTTGAGCGCGACGATAGGACCTGACGCAGCGTCAGTGTCAAGCGCGATCAGGTGCATCGCCCGGATCCGGCGCCCGCCTTGGGCCAACCGATCTGCGCAGCGCGACGAAGACTTGCTTTCACGATCAGGCGATGAAGGGGAGCGATGACCCAGATGTAGGCCCGACCCAGCAAGTTGTGGCAGTGGACAACGGTCGAGACAGTCAGTTGGCCGCCGAGCGTCAAAGACGGATCGGGAGTGCGGAGTACCGACAGTCTGAAATCGAGGTGCCTGTCGTCCTCGCCCATGACGATCTCGGACTCGCTCCTGCTGTACACCTTGAAGAAGGCGATTCGGTCAGCGCTTGCCTCATCGGAGAGAGTCGCGAGGCGTTTCGCGGTCTTGAGACCGAAACACGCGACGACGGCGTCTCGAACGTTGGTGAGCCATCCGATCCAGAACGGCTGCTGCGACATGACGAATCGCCACAGGACGTCCGGATCGGCAGCGGTGCCCAATGGAAGCCGAACCGCAAATGCGTCCGCCAGACTCGTGGATTCATAGAGACCGACAACAGAGGATTGCTCAGGAAGAGCAACTGGCTCCACCAGCGCAAACTGACTTGGCATTGACAAAACTCCCGAGCCGTCGGCACATGGGCTAGACGGCCCGACGAAGACCATCTCGCATGCGCTACAGTTCTCGTAGCGGCCAATATAATCGGCCTTCTTGAAAATTGCTACTTTTTTTGTAGCGACTTACATTGCAGCGATTGGGAACTCGACATGGCCGACACACCTCTCCCGGGCAAGCCGGTGCGTGGCTCCAGCACGGGCCGGCCCGTCATGGCCCTGTTCGATCTTCTGGGACGCAACTGGACCATGAGAATCTTGTGGGAGCTGTGCCACGAGGGACCATGCACCTTCCGCGAATTGCAAGGGCGATGCGAGTCCGTCTCTCCCGGTGTCCTCAACTCGCGTCTCAAGGAACTCCGCGAGGCTCGGCTCATCGAGCTCGGTGCCAAGGGCTACCAGGCAACGGCCATGGGCAGGAGCTTGTTCAACGTACTGCTCCCGTTGGATCGGTGGTCGAAGCGCTGGGCGACGTCGTTGGCGCGCGGTCGCGTGCCGTCGATCGGCCCGTGAATCCGGCGCATCCGTGACTGTCGGTCTTTGTCGGCCCGAAGCGTGTTGGCGTCGACTGAAAATTGACCCACTTAGAGCGATCACTCCAATCTCGATCATCGAGTCAGCGCTCCAATTCCGGCGCGGAACGCTCCCGCGTTCGCTCAGGCGTCGGAATGGGTCTCAGCTCGGGCCTGGCTTCCACCGCGCGCTCGCGTTGAAGCCGGTGGAATGCTGCCTTGACGTACGGGGAATCGTTCAGCAATCGCCGGACGTTCTTGCCCAGTTCCCGGTCTCCGCGGTCATCGGACTGCTCCAGTGCAGCCACAACATGCGCCCAGGCAGTCACCGCGTCGCGACGGCTGAGCTCGTACGCGATACCCGTCTTGAAGTCGGAGCCGATTTTCCGAAGTCGATGTTCAGCGTGCAGATGTACGCGCCTTCGACCTACATTTCGACAACATCACGATATCGGGAGCGCAAGATGCAGCTCGCTCAGAATCAGGCTCGTGCAGCCTTTCCCGACCTCCCACCTGCCCCGTTCATGAAGCTGCCAACGGTCATGAGATGGACGGGGCTGGGCCGGTCGACGATCTATCGCATGATCGCGGCGAACAAGTTTCCTGCACCGGTTGTGTTGGCGACCCGCTCGGTCGCATGGCGCGTGACGGACTTGGAGCGCTGGAGCGCAGATCGACCAGCGACCTCGCATTGAATGATCCACACGAGGTGTCGATCTGACCTATAGCTTCTCGAGAAAACTCGAACGTAGCAGTACGTTCTCGCGGTGATACGCCAGGAAGCGTCTCTGCCCGATCGAGAAGTTGCCGGTCTTCGGCGGGCTACCCGATTGGATGCCCATGCGATGCAAGGACTCGTGGTGTGCGACCGGCGAGACAATGACTTGGCCGTCGTCTTCGAACGCGATGAAGCCGCGGTCGAAGAGGTGATCGATACTGGGCGTCAAAAGGAGTCCATTCTCGCCGTCCAGGCGCTCCTCGTTGGTTGCGTCTCGCCACGGCTTGCAATGGCTCGCGCGCAGATGCTCCTCGCGGTTGACGCCGGTGATCCGGCATGCGTGCTCGATGGTCATGACGCGCTTCTTGAACAGC
>FTKW01000050.1_pt1 | contig 14871 bp, 17 predicted proteins | sample 1641051 | NCBI WGS metagenome assembly FTKW01 (sample SAMEA3914813, study PRJEB12502) | metagenome | biome: forest; material: soil | place: Canada | collected 2011-07-07 | depth 0.3 m
CCGTGCAGGCCCGCCGGCAAGCCGGCGAGCGTCGGGTAGAAGACGAGGCCGTACGGCGTCTCGACGATGCGCACCGTCCCGACGGCGGGGCCGGTGCCTGCGGTCTGCGCGAGGTTCAGCGTCACGGTCGTCTCGGCGGCCTGGACACCCGCCGCCGCGGCGGCGAGAGTCACGGCGAATGCAGCGATCTTCATCATGTCGGTTCCTTGAGATTGCGATGGGGCCGGCTCACCAGCCGTTCGAGACGTACTTGTTGCCGTTCGCGACGTAGCGGTCGATCGCCGTCTTGAGGTCGCCGTACTGCGAGCAGGCCGTGCCGCACTCGGACTGCAGCGACGCGAGACGGGACTGCGCCTTCGCCAGGTCGCCCTTCATCAGGTACAGCTCGCCGGAATATTCCAGCGTGTTGCGATGGTGCGGGTCGATGCGCAGCGCCGCGTCGTAGTACTTCTCGGAGGCGACGAGGTCGGGCGTCGCGCCCTTGCGCAGGGTGTAGCCCATCAGGTTGTTCCAGTCGGCGCTCGAGCGGTCGTCCACGCGCTTGAGCTCGGCGGTCGCCGCGCTCCACTGGCGTGCGTCGATCAACTTGCGGGCAGCGGCCAGCTTGTCCGCGGCCGGCGCGGCGGCGCGTGGCGCCGGGGGCTCCGGGGTGTCGGAAGCGCGCGCGAACTGGGCCGCCAGCGAAAGCGCGGAGAGCACGAGGATGTGGGCGAGTTTCATGGTGTTTCCTGGTTGGTGATTGGGGTGATGCTTGCTTGAGCCATCACTTACGGAGCCAGTTCCGAAACGGATCACGCGATGCATAGAACTTTTCAGATCCGGGCGGGAAGGCCGTCTGGCCCGGACGCTGTCAGCGCGCAGGCCGCCGCGTCACCAGACCTTCGCGCACGGGCCTTCGGCGATGAACGGGCGCGTCGGTGTGGCCGGCGCGGCGGATGCGGGCTCGCTGCTCAGGCCGAGATGGGTCATGCTGCCCAGAAGCGCTTCCGCTTGCCCGGGCAGGGCGATCCCCGCAGTCTGGCCCGTCGTCCAGTGGCCGATCCGACGCGGCGTCGGATCGACGTCGTTCCAGGCCCAGATCGTCAAGGACTGGCCGGGCGAGGGCATGACGGGGCGTAGCAGCCGCACGGTCAGGATGAGGCCATGGCGGCGCGCCGTGGTCGCCAGCAGCGCGTGGCCTTGCGGATCCTGCAGCACGCCGACGTAGCTCGCGGGCGTGGCGCCGGACAGCGGCTCCATGCCGAAGGTCTGCGGGCGCAGGGCGAGCGTGCCCCATAGCATCAACGCCCCGGTGGCCAGCCCGATAGGCCAGCGCAACCAGCCGGCAGCCGATCCCGCCGAGCCGCGCGCCGCGCCGGCGCCTCCACTCGCGGTCACGTCGCGGCCGAACACCCTGTTCTGGACGGCCTCCCAGACGCGCGGCCGCGGCGCCGGCGAGCCGGGCGCGCCCTGCTCGAGCGCGCCCAGCAGTTCCTGCCATTCGGACACGGCCTGCGCCGCGACCGCCGAGCTCGCGACGATGCGAGCGAAGCGGCGCGCCGCGCGCGGCGGCAGCGTTCCCAGTGCATGGGCGCGCGCGAGCGCGTCGAGGCGTTCGGGTAGCAGATAGTTCATGACGCGGCCACTCCGCGGTTCTTCAGACACGCCTTGAGGTAGTCGAGCCCGCGGCGAACCCAGGCCTTGGTGGTGCCGAGCGGCGCCTCCAGCGCTTGCGCGGCTTCGACGTGCGTCAGGCCCTGGTAGTAGACGAGCGCGAGCGCCTGTCGTTGGGCTGCCGTCAGCTGGCCCATGCATTCCTGGACGCCGATCCGGTGGATCGCGTCGTCCAGCCATTGCTCGGGGCCGGCGCCGGGCGAGGCCAGAGATTCGAGCGCGGAATCGTCGCTGCTGTCGCCGTGCGGGTTGACCAGCGAGTTGGAGCGCGATCGCCGCAGGTCGATTGCACGATTGCGGACGATGTTGATCAACCAGGTCATCGGCAGCCCGAGGCGCGCGTCGTAGAGCCCAGCCGAATGCCAGACCTTGACGAACGACTCCTGCAGCACCTCTTCCGCCAGGTCGCGGTGTTGCAGCACGCGCCAGGCAATCGCCATCAAGTAGGTCGATGTCGCCCGATACAACTGCTCGAAGGCGCGCCGATCCCCGAGCGACACGCGCGAGAGCCAGCGTGCCAGGTCTTCGTTGTCGGGTTGATCCGTTCGATGCACCGTGGTCGTTGTCATATGCTGAAAGAGTCGCTCTACGAGCGGCCGTGTGACCGATGGGGCCGCTGCCGCGCGATCTTACGTGCGACGTGTGACCGTTTCAGCGTGCCGCGACGCTCGTGCGGCGACGGGCGACGAACCCGAGCAGTCCGAGCCCCGCCGCCAGCAGGGCGACGCTGGCGGGTTCCGGCACGGCTGATACGCGGATGTTCGCGTCGGGCGCAAAGTCGGCGTTGCGGGGCAGGCCGGTGACCGTGGAGTCGATCGACCACAGCGCCCAGGTGTAGTCCGCGTCGGCGAAGCCATGCGACGGCAACAGCGACGTCGGCACCGTGGCGAAGATCTCGTCGCCGACGATGCGCGTACTCACCACCGTCGTGCCGACCGTGCCGGTGCCGTTCGACTTCAGCAACGCGGTGGCATTGAACGCCACGCCCGGCTCGCCGATGGCCGTGAACGGCGTGTTGGCCGTGCCGCCGGTGTTGAAGCCGAAGACATAGCCGGCGCCGTTCGCGCCGGCGATGGGGCCCGCCGTGGTGGCGTGGAGCAGGAAGTCGTCGTGTACCGGGTCGAAGCTCACATCGGCCGACAGGATGTCGAGTGCTGCGCTGTGGTTGCCGGTGAAGCTGGGAAGGAAATCGCCTTGGGGATCGGTCACGGCATGTGCATTGGCAGCGAGTCCGATCACGGTGAAGGCGACGAAGCAGGGGCGAAGAAGGTGTTTCATGTTGACTGCGTTTGGAGTGTCGATTCGGCCTGAGCCGGAGTGGTCGATCCGCCTGAAACCGATCGATTGCTGGCACTTACGCGGCGAAAGGGAGGCTGGATGCACTCTTGCGAGAATTCTTTTGAAGTGCACTGCACTGCACGAGCATGGGCCTGGACTTTGCCGCATTGACCTAGATACGTTCCGAGCCGGCTTGTTTATGGTTCTAGGCACACAACCGCTTACCACTTGAAAGTGGGCAACACAGTACTACGAAGATGCAGGCCTCGCTGCGCTGTCCGATCGCCTCGAAGTTCTCGATCTCCATCGCTGCATTGGTCGGCACTCTCGAGCAGAAGGCCGTGTCTAGCGGACGCCCGGCGCACGGGCCAATGCCACCGCCATGAAGCGGTGTCATACGCCAGAGCCGCGCCGCAAGCGACTGTTTCCGGGGATTGACAGGCTTTCGTCCACATTCCCATGGAGGGCCACGAGTGCGGTCGAAAGTTGGAACGACAACGCGCGGCCGATGGTGATTACAACGCGCTCTTCTTGCCGGAGCCGGCTCTTGCTCGAAAGAGTCTCCAGTTGGTTGAACGCAGCCAAGAGCTCCTGCGTTTGACCGGTCAACTCGGACAGCGGCCTCTGCATAGCGAATGCCATGCGCAACGCTTGTGCACGCAACGGCAAGTGGGCCGACCTTCGTGCAAAAGAGCGGTCCTTCGCATGTGCCAACTCGCGCGCTACATCGATCGCTGCCTCGTCGAGACGCTCAATTAGATCGGTCATCTCGCTTTTTGGAGACGTCGCAGCAATGAAGGATGGGCGTGCGGCCATGAATGCGTCTCTCGCTGAAATGAGTGTGCGAGCGGTGGCTTGCTGCAGCAATTCCATGCATCACACACGAAGGCGTGCAGACAAGCCTAGCGCCTCCGTGACACGTGATGACCGCTTGAATATCGCTCGCATCAGCGACAGGCTGCCTTGCGGTGGCAAGCAGCCGGTCGGCCAACCGTCCGAGAGCACTATGTTCCGTCTTCGCTATGCGACCTTTGTCCCAAGGCAGGCGATCCCTGCTTTCGCAATCTGCGCGTCCTGATCCGATTTCACGCCAGATACGCCAACAGCGCCGATGCACTCGTCGCCCTCGAAGATCGGCACGGCGCCCTCGAGCGTGGCGCTAAGCGGTGCACTTAAGAAGGCGTAGCGTCCACCATTGATCATCTCCTCCAACGCCTTCGACTCGCGCCGGGTCAGCGCTGCAGAGCGCGCCTTCTCAGTCGACATGTAGACGCTGACCGGAGGTGCACCGTCAAGACGCGAGAGAGCGAGCAGATGGCCGCCGTCGTCAACGATCGCGACGGACACCTTCCAACCGTGTTCCTGCGCTTCGCGGCGGGCGCCGCTGAGAATCTTCTCAACCTCATGGAGCCCGAGTACCGATTTAGTGTTCATGTCACGTATCTCTTGGATGATTGCTTGAATGATGTCTAGGATGGTTCAAGCGCTGTGGCGTCTTCGAGGAGTCGCATCCTGTTGGTCGTCAATCGCGACTCCCGAGCAGGTCGAGGGCGTGCGGCCTAACCGTTTGCTGTGGCGACGCCGCGGGCTTCAGCGGAAAACGAGTAGCCGTCGGCTGTCAACGCCTCCATGAGCTTGCCTTCGCGCTCTTCATCAAGCGCCATCAGAGGCACTCGCGGGCTCCGCCAGGTTGGCTCGCTATAGCGGCGCGCCAATACGGCCTTGACAGCAGGAATCAGGGGAAAGGATTCCACGATCTGCCGCCGACGGGTAATTCCAGCTTGCAGAAGGTCGGCTCCTGACGATTGCCAGCCCAAATAGGCGCGCTTGATCTCGCGAGCATTGATGTTGCCAGTCGCCGAGATGCACCCCACCGCGCCGGCACGTAGACCGGTCAACATGAACGATTCAGAGCCAGGAAAAACCCGAAGCGACGGAAACTCCGAGATGATCACGCGGGTATTCTTGAAATCACCAGAACTATCCTTGAGCCCAGCAATGATCGGGCCATATTGCTTCAGCAATCGTTCGATCAAGTCGACACCGAACCCAAGCTGGGCGAGCGGCGGGATGTGATATAGATATGCCCGCAATCCCCTGTGGCCTACACGCTCAACCAGCTCACTGAAGTACGCGAACAGGGCCTCATCATTGACGGCCTTGAAATAGAACGGCGGGAGCACGAGCACTCCAGCGCAACCAGCCGCAACAGCCGCCTTCGTCAATTGGACTGAGTCCACGATGGAGCTGGAGCCTGTTCCCGGCATGAGTTGTTCCGGATTAACTCCGCTGTCGATAAGCAGGCGCAGCATGTCGAGGCGCTCGGAAACGCTCAACGAGTTCGCTTCGCTAGTCGTGCCCAAGATCGCCAAGCCATCCGCGCCTTCAGCCAGCAGACTTTGGCAATGCTTGACGAAAAGCGATCGATTGATCTGCCCATCTGCTTGAAAAGGGGTAGCCGCAGGAACCCATACCCCACTGCACTGCATGCTCATGATTTAATCTCCGCTATGATGATTCACAAATTAACTACACAACCCGTACTCCACATTCCAATCGCAGCCGTCAAGATCGAATTCGAGCTGACATGGATTGCAATAACCACTTCGATGCCGCCATGACGACCGGCGCGCGCAAGCTATGGATCGATCATTCTTCCAACCAACCCCATTGATAGAGTTCGGCGGGATTAGTTGTGAAAAGCGCCCGTTGTTGGTCTTCTTCTGGGATCCAATCAGTTACAGCATTCAAAAGATCGGTGTCGTGAGGCATCTGCCCCTTGACCATCACATGGGGCCAATCGCTTCCCCATACCATTCGTTCGATGCAGTTCTTTGCGAGCCAGCGCGTAATTTCGGCCGCTGTGTCGTATGGCGCACCACCGACCCCAAGGCGATATGGCCCCGTCACCTTGGCCCACGCGCGACCAGCCTGCATGAGCGCCAACATGGACCTCATTCCAGGATGATCGGTACTCACCCCCCGCGTGAGATATCCCATGTGACCAAAGACCACGGGCACCTCGAGTGAACCCAGTCCTTCATCGAGATTTGAATATTGGTCCACGTGAACAAGAAGTTCCAGATGCCATCCAAATTGGAAAATGCGTTCTTGCATACGCATCAGCGCATCTACGGGTAGATCGGAACTTGGATTTTTCAGATCCACGAGATTTACACGAACGCCCTTGACCCCGAGAGCATCCATATCTCGCAACTCGTTGACCGATTCCTTCCCGCTCAGCACGACAACTCCTCGAGCTGCATCACCGAGGCTTCTTAATGCGTCAAGCAATGCACTGTTGTCGCAACCATAGACGCTTGGCTGAACGAGAACACATCGAGTCAAGCCCAGGCTTCTTTGCAAGGGAAGGTAGTCCTCCAAGAGACAATCTGGAGGTGTATAGACACGGTCGGAGCTATAACGGTATTGCGCTGCAGGTCCAAAAATATGGAAATGAGAGTCGCACGCCTCAGCTGGCAATTTGACGCGCGGCGCAATCAGATTGATCAAAGGGCCTGCGCAGGGAGGTGCAGCGCCTCCGAGTGCGCCAATATCTTGCGAATCGCTAGAGGATGACATCATTTATTTCTCGCCAGGCGCAATAGCTACCGTCACCTACTGACGTATCAACGCCCTCTTGAGGCCAGTCTCGTTCATTGCCGGACGTCCTTATTCATGGCACTCCGGGCCAATTTGTTCATGTCCTGTACGAAAGCCACTGGGTTAATCGACGGGTATCTATGCTTGACTGTAAATATGGTATAAGCTTCAAGAAGCGGCGAGAAGCTGCTATTGCCGTTAACCCTATTGGAAAATCCGATGACACGCACGCCTTCACACTGGATGAACCGAATCGGCAGGCGAATGAAGCTGCGCGACCTTTACATCTTGTCAGCCGTGGTCCGTTGGGGGAGCATGGCGAAGGCGGCGTCCCATTTGGGAATGTCGCAGCCCGCCGTATCCGAGGCGATTGCCAGCTTGGAGGCGGCGTTGGGCGTGCGGCTACTGGACCGTTCTGCGCACGGTGTCGAATCCACGATCTATGCAGATGCGCTTCTAAAGCGCGGTCAGATCGTCTTTGACGAACTCATGCAAGGCGTCAACGACATCGAGTTCCTCGCCAATCCGGAGGTTGGAGAAGTTCGCATTGCCTGCGCGGAGTTTCTGTCGGCGGACTTCTTGCCGCGAGCTATCGGGCTTTTCTCACAGCAGTATCCACACGTCATCTTCAATGTGATTCAACAGGATACGACGACACTCGAAAATCGCGAGCTGCAAGAGCGCGTCGTTGATATTGTGCTCGCCCGCACGCCCACGAACTTCGTGGATGACGACATGAATATAGAGGCGCTATTCGAGGATCCCCACTATATCGTCGCAGGAACGAATAGCCCGTGGGCGAGTCGCCAGGATATTGCCCTTACAGAGCTTGCCAGTGAGCCTTGGATCATTCCGCCGTCTTCCATCATCGAGAAATTCCTCCAAATGGAGTTTGAGCGCAGGGAAATCAAACTGAATGTCAGCGTCAATGCGGCGTCAATTCTGCTTCGAATTCAATTGTTGGCGACTGGCCGCTACATTTCTGTCATGCCCCTTTCTCTCTTGTCAGGAAACTCCAAGCAATGGCCTATCAAAGCGCTCAAGGTGAAAGACGTACGTCTGACGCCACCCCCGATCTCGCTTGTCACTCTGAAGAAGCGGACGTTGAGCCCGGTCGTCGAACGTTTCGTCGAGCATCTGAGGGGCATCGGAAAATCTATGGCTCTCGCCTCGGAGTTCAACGCCGACACGGGACTTTGAAGAGCGGTAGTTGACTGAGGCCGGTTTCGCGCCAGAGCGCGCGCCTGCATTTGCAAGGAATGGCCTTTGACTTACTCGCCGCCACCGCCGACAGATGCCGCGTCACTCAATCGGGAGCCACCGGCATCGACGTTGCGCAGACTCGTCGACTGTTCGGATGCGCTCGTTGATTCGACGGCAAGTTTGAAGACCGCAACGGTCTGAACAAGGTCTTGGGCTTGCCTCTCCAGGTGCTCGGCTGCCGCAGCACTTTCCTCAACCAATGCGGCATTCTGCTGGGTCACCTCGTCCATCTGAGAGACGACCATGCTGATCCGAGCAACTCCCGTGCTCTGCTCGGAACTGGCCACACTGATTTCGCTCACCACACTCGAGACACGTCTGATGGCCTCGACGATCTCCTGCATCGTCGATCCAGCCTGTCTAACGAGCGTCGTGCCTTGTTCCACGCGTTGCACGCTGTCGGAAATGAGATCCTTGATGTCCTTGGCGGCTTGCCCGCTTCGCTGGGCAAGACTCCTTACTTCGGACGCAACTACAGCGAATCCGCGGCCCAGCTCCCCTGCCCGCGCGGCTTCCACTGCGGCGTTCAGCGCCAGGATATTGGTTTGGAACGCCAGGCCATCGATGACGCCGATGATGCTGCCAATCTGCTGAGAGCTCTCCTCGATCAGCACCATGGTCTGCACGACTTGATCCACCACATCTCCGCCCGTAGTGGCAATATCGGCAGCGGCGGCGGCCAGCTGATTCGCGTGGTTGGCGTTGTCGGAGTTCTGCTGAACGGCGACCCCAAGCTGCTTCATGGACGCGGAGGTCTGTTCGAGCGCGCTGGCTTGTTCTTCCGTTCGTTGGCTCAGGTCGAGATTGCCGCGAGCGATCTGCTCGCTCGCGGTGGCCACGAGCTCCGCCCCCTGCCGAACGCCCTTGACCACACTTGCAAGACTCTCTTGCATTCCTCGAAGCTGTGCCATCAGGCTGGTGGCGTCGCCCGCTCGCAAGACGATCGGGACACTCAGATCGCCAGCGGCCACCCGCCGCGCTAGTCCAGCTGCCTCGGCAGGCTCCGCGCCAAGCTGCCGGCTGACGGAGCGGACAACCCAAGTGCCAAAGACAATGGCAAAGCAGACACCGCCGCAGATGATGCCGAGGAGGGTGCCGCGCAGCCTTGCATTGCGATCTTGCGCTTCCAAGAATGTCCGCTTGGCCTGCTCGACGTGATACCTCTGCAGGGCATCGTTGCCTTGCCTCACCGAGAGAAACAAAGGACCGGCCGAGTCGATGAGTCGATGTCTCGCATCTTCCGCTTCGCCCGCGCGCAACGCATTCATCGTCGAGCCCAGGCCGCCTTCGATGAACCTTGCTTGCGCATCCGAGAAGGCTTTCGCCAAGCGCGCTTCATCCGGACTCTGGACACGCTGCAAATAGGTTTGCCAAGTCTTGTCAATCGTCGAGACGTTCGAATCGATGGCATCGAGGTGCGACTTCAGGGTCGCAGCCTCGCGCGTGTGCACGGCGATGGCCAGTGAGAGACGCGTGGCCATCAAGCGGTCCCCGATCTGACCCAGTACCAGTGCGGGCTCCATGTCGTCCTTGTAGATCGACTCCATGCCGCTCTCTTCCGCGTGCAATGCCCAGAGGCCGAGGCCACCTATTGCGGCAAGCAAGCCAGACAGGACAGCTGCCAGGACTGCCATTCGCGTGCCTACTCTCCATTCGTTCACGATCTGTTCTCCATCGTTCTCGCACATCGGAACTCACGAACTGCATGCTGCACGTCCGGCTCGATCGGGCGGCCTCCGCGTGGACGCAAGGCCATCCCCATCGGACGGCCGCCCGGAATCGGAGCTGCGGGGTTGTCAGAAGCTATATCGAATGCCGACCATCGTGCCCAGCTGATTCATCCCCTTGGCGGGAGTGGATCCACCGAGACTGATCGAGTACGCCGCTTTGGAACTGTTCTGCAGCGCTGCCAGATTCACATAGACGGCCGTCCGCTCGTAGATGAGGTAGGTTGCGTTGACCATCTCCATATTGGCTCTCGTGTCCTGCTGGGAATTCGAGATGTGCTGAATCAGCCCCTGAAAGGAGAGTGCGTCAGTCAGTTGATACATCGCCTCCAGTGCCACCTGGTTGGAGCTGATGGCTGCGCCGTTGGCTGTCTGAGCTTCCACACGTCGATGTTCCAAGATCGCAGCGACCTTGAGTGCACCGGTCTTGAAGTAGGCATTGGCCAGCAACCGTTTGTCCCGATTGCCACTCGAAGTGAATGGCAGCGGCGCGACGCCGTTGAACATGTTTACCGCGGAGCCTGGCCCACCGTTTTGATTGTCATAGCCGAGGCCAACGCCCCATGGATCGCCGGTGTAGCTGAGCATGCCAGACCACTCCACGCACGCTTCGTGATTGCCTGCCACGCTGCCCGCGCAGGTGCCCTCACCTGGCGTATTGAAGCCTCCGGTCGGCGAGTTGTCTCGCCCAAGCGAATAGGTCACGCCGCTGTGCAACGTTCCGAAGTCTTTCCTGTACGCGACGGTGTTGTCCGCTCGTGAGTTCGGAATCCATGGGTCGATAGATCCAAATCCATAGATATTCGGCCCAACAACGCTGAATTGCGTCAGTTCCTGCAGCAGCATCGAGTACTGGCGCCCGATCGTCAAAGTGCCATCGGGACCGTCAATACCGGCGAACGCTTGCCGGCCGATCAACCGACCGCCTTGCTTCGAAATGCCGGTTCCAGTGTCGAAACCCGCCTCGAGCGTCAGGATGGCCTTCCAACCTGCCGGCAGAGGCTGTACGCCATTCAGTCCCAGTCGTGAGGGCGCCGTTCCAGTGTTGATGGGCACTCTGACAACAGAGGCGCCTGCGGCGTTCACGTGGTGAACGTATTCGACGCCCGTATCTACGATTCCGTAGAAAGTAATACTTGGTGCCTCCGCTCTCGCGCTGGAAAAACCAGCAGCGCAGGCGAGCCCAAGAACAGTCATTCCCATTTTCCTCATGTCTGCCTCCAAAGGTGGATCTATCAATGAAACAATGATTTTCTTGACTACTCTCTTCCGGAGTTTTTGGCCCTTTTTTGGGCCGAACGACTCCACCGCACTAGCCGAGAGCTAGTTCGGACCGGTTCGTATATGGAAATCCCTTAGATTGCGAACACCGCAATAGATGACCTTGCGGTGGTCCACAATACCGAGAAGGATGGGCAAGGGACCGCGCAGTAGTCCGCCGCGCCACGCTCCTTGATTGGCGGCATCATCTATTCAAAATAGCCACCAATTCAAAATAGTCGATCAATTGGGCCTAGTCGAACTGGTTCGGAGAACTCTTGCTCGAACTCCAGCCGTCTGCGGCGCGCGCCTTTTGGGCACTGCTCTGCCGACCCGCAGTTTTAAGTCTCAGCGTCCATCCATCGCGGAGAGCGTTCCCGCTAGCTCCACATTGCCTGCCTTGTCTCGATTCAACAAAGCAATCGTCGAGAAAATAACAGCTAACACCCAGAACACTGGACCAAGAATGCCTGGCCACACGGGCATATAGCCCGGTACGAGGACAAACAGAATGAAGCCGACATCGGCGACGCCGACGACTGCGAAGTTGATCCAATAACCCCACAGGCTATTTTTCCAGTTCAATACCACGGCGACAAAGATAGCCGCAAGCGAAAAGAACAGGAGGTTCCATGCGGCCTGAAAGACTCGCCCTTGCATCATTGACGGCGCCAACGTCTGGCCAAGCACGTAAACTGAACGTGCAGCCATGAAATGCAGGAGAGCCCAAATGAAGTAAAGACTCGCCCCGATTTTTGCGCTTGTATTCGATGTACCCATATCCAACTCCAGTTAAGGATTCACACGTGTTCCGCTCAGGGCAGGTGCGCACTGAGTTTCATGCTTCGCTGCGCGGTCAGATTCAGACCGTTCAGGCGTTCCAATATTCATTTTTTTTACACTTGACTGAATCAAATTCACCCGCCAGCTTCCCTATAACCACAGTCGCCACAAGATTTCCAATCACGGTGAGCGTGGCTCGACCGATCGACATGAACTGTTCAACTCCAAGAAGCAGGGCAACGCCCTCGATTGGAACGACATGGGTCGAGGCCACCGTCGAAGCGAGGATCACGAAAGCACTTCCGGTGACACCTGCAGACCCCTTCGAGGTAAGCATCAGTACCAACAAGATCCCAATTTGCTCCGACATGCTGAGGTCGATGCTGTAGACCTGGGCGATGAACAGAACAGACATCGAGAGATAGATGGCCGCCCCGATTTGGTTGAATGAATAACCGGTCGGCATGACGAGTCCGACAGCTCGCTTGGACACTCCGAGCGCCTCGAGCTTCGACATAAGGGTCGGAAGCACAGCCTCACTCGGAACGGTCCCGAGCACGAGCACGATTTCCTCCTTGAAGTACTTCAATAGCCGCCAAAGGCTCAGGCCGTTCAGGTGAGAAATCGCACCGAGGACGACGAATACAAAGAAGGCCATCGTCAGGTAGGTGTACCCAACCAACTTGCCGAGAACCAGTAGGGAGCCGATGCCAAACTTCCCGACGCTGAAAGCGATTGCGCTAAAGGCCGCGATTGGTGCGTACCTCATAACGATCTTGATAATTCCGAAAAGGACTTGACCGAATCGTTCCAAGAACTCTTCGACAGGCTTGCCACGTCCCTGCATTAAAGAAAGCGCTCCACCAAAGAAAACGGAGAACGCAATGATTTGAATCAGATCCCCGTTCGCGAAGGCTTTGACGGCGTTATCAGGAAATATCGCAACAACTGTATCAATCCAAGTCGTCGGCGCAGCTTTCGCTGCAGCTGGTAGCGCCCCTTTCGCGATAGCATCGATGGCGATTCCGGCGCCAGGCTTTGCAAGATTCGCGACCAGCAAACCGAGCGCAAGGGCACCGGTGGTGATAATTTCGAAATAAACCAGGGACATCAAGCCAATGCGTCCCGCCTTTCGCAGATCCCCGGCACCCGAGATGCCAGTCACGATCATGATGAACACAATCGGGCCAATCACCATCTTTATCAGGCGAACGAAAATGTCAGCCAGCGGCTTGATTTCCATTCCCAGACTTGGATAGAAATGACCCAAGGCGACGCCCAGAAGCACCGCGATAAAAACTTGAGACGTGCGTCCCAGGTACCAACGCTGGCGTTGACTATTCACAACAAGTGTCGACACGTTTGTCTCGTCCTATACGTTTTTGCTATTCACGTGCCAAGAACTCCCAGACGATCTCGCTGGTCGATCCAAAGCCGATAACTAAATTCAGATTCGCAACCCTGGCACCCTCGCCAGCCTAGCCTCGATTCGGCCACCCACCCATCAGGCCAAAGAAATCTATTGCCCACGCGAATGAGTAGCATACGAACCGGCACACCAAGTATCTTTGGAGGTACAACAGATGTCTCTAGCGGCTTTTGGCGATCAGATAGTAGGCGCTTGACAAATTAGCCGGAAGCTGCAAATCCAATTAGCCCTATCGGCTTTGCTTATGATGGGCGGGATTACCCTCACTCATTACTTCGAGACCGGCCTGCAGGAGATGAGATCCATCGCAAACATGACGCTCTCAGAGGAGCCCTGCCTAGAGGTGAACGCCGCCGTCGCCGGCTCCGGTGACTTCATGCAGCCAAGCACGCTCGGGGTCATCAAATCCGCGTACGGAACGTCAACTTCCACCAGTGCTTCAGCACTGTCGCGGTGACGTTCGCGTCGCTGGCATCCACGATGCTGCATTCGCTGCTTTGGCGAGCCGTAGGATGCGAAGTGAGAGGCCCGCCACAAGTCCGGCGCTACGGTACGGACGTGGAAGCCCAACTGACAGAGGTGTGCAACCATCCGGTGAGGATCACGAGGGCTCATGGCATCAACGTCAACGTCGCACATTGCAGTCGGCACGAAGGTTCGGAAGGACCAGGGCATGAGAGCGCGCCGCCGGGCCGACAAGTGGCCACCCGACGCTCGGGGATGCGCGGCGCCCGCCTGGGTCGCTGCGCCGGCAAGCGCTTTGCGTAGGGCAGGTACAGGAACTCGGTGTGCGTGCGCGCGTTGCTTCTCGAGGCCCAACGCGCCTCAGAACATCATCTGCGCCTTCGGGAAGCCCTGCTGCAGCAGGTGTTGGTGCACCGTGCTGCATTGCGGCCTGCTTGCTCGCGAAATTTCATTCCCAGACCTCGTTGCAGATCGCCTGTCACCATCCGCCAACCTCCATGCGAATGGAGACCTCGCAGTCATCAAAAATCTCCAACTTGGCGATCTTCAGCCGGACGCCCAAGACGCCCGGCACAGCCAATAGCCTGTTGCAGAGCTTTCCAATCAGGGTCTCGAGCAGGTGCACGTGACCTGACGTGCACTCGTCGATGATGATCTTGCGCACTTCGCGATAGTCCAACACGTTCAGAATATCGTCGTCCTTCGGCAGAACAGGTTGCCTGCCAAGATTCACCTCTGCATCTATTGCAATCGGTTGCGGAGCGATCTTTTCGCGAGCCAGGACTCCCAGGGTCGCGTCGAGCCGCAAGCCAGTCAGCGAGAGGATCTGAGAGCCTTGCAAGGGAACAGTCAGTCGAACAGATGTCCCGTCAATCGCGAGGTCGAGTGTCATGGCCCCCTTCCCCTTCAGAACTCAAGCGTCCTGGCTCGTAATCGTCAGGCGGATCAACCCAGAACATTCGATGCCTGGAGGTCGGCGTGGTAGGACGACCGAACCATTGGTCCAGAGGCAACTTGCCGAAATCCCATAGCCTCCCCCAACTTCCGGAATTCATCGAAGACTGCGGGATGAACGTACCGCCGCACCGGCAAATGGTGGAGACTGGGCTGAAGGTATTGCCCGAGGGTGAGCATGCCTACACCGTGTTTGCGGAGATCTCGTATCGCATCCCTGACCTCATCGTCCGTCTCTCCCAAACCGAGCATGAGTCCTGACTTGGTTGGTACGCCGGGGTGCGCCGATCCGAATCGCTGAAGTAGTTCGAGTGACTGAGCATAGTCAGCACCCGGTCTGGCCTCTCGATAGAGGCGAGGTACGGTTTCGATGTTGTGATTGAAGACGTCCGGAGGAGCGTCGGCGAGCACGTGAAGCGCCAGTTCATGGCGCCCGCGAAAGTCCGGTGTCAACAC
>FTKW01000047.1_pt1 | contig 14792 bp, 10 predicted proteins | sample 1641051 | NCBI WGS metagenome assembly FTKW01 (sample SAMEA3914813, study PRJEB12502) | metagenome | biome: forest; material: soil | place: Canada | collected 2011-07-07 | depth 0.3 m
GATCGTCAGACCGACCGCCGCGGCAATGCGCGCGGCCCATTCCATGTCGGTCGTGCGAGGCGCGAAGACCAGAGCGCCGCAGATCAGCGCATAGGGCACAAGCCACAGCAACACCAACAGGTTCGAGGCATAAAGCGTCGCCAGGAGCGGTGAAGCGCCGGTCGCGATGAATACAAGAGCCGGCAGGGCGATGCTGACGATGGTCAAGAGCACGATCGAGCGCCGCGGAACACCTGACGCAACATGGAATTGGCTAAGTGCCCGTGGCATGAAGCCGTCGTGTGCCGCGGCTGCGATGACCACGCCTGCTCCGCTCAGCCAGGCAATCAGACCTGAGATGCAGGTCAGTACCAGAATGAGGTCCGCCGTCACCGCGAGCGCTTCGGAGCCGTTGGCGCCAAGCAGGATCTTGGTCGGGGAGTCGCCGGCGAGCAGGGCCTGGTTCTGCGCGAGAAGGACAGGAGCCTGCAGGAGAACGCCAGCCACCAGCGTGGCGCCAGCAATTCCGACAGTCCATATCAGCACGCGTGGAACGTCCTTCTTGGGCGATGCTGTTTCGCTCGCAAGCGCAGCGATGCAATCGAATCCGATGAAAAACCCCATGGCCGCGAAGATGCCGCGGGACATCGTCATCGGCGACATTCCTGAGGTGCTGAATTCAGGGCTGACATTGAAGCCGAAACTGTGACCGGCACTCAAGGTGATCCAGACGGCGAGCGGGATGCAGATTGCGCCCAACAGCATCGAAATGCGTGCGGAAAACTCCACGCCACGGAACGCACAGATGCCTATCAGCACGGCGACTCCTGCCGCCAAACAACACTGCATCGCGATGAGGTTCGCGTGAAGGATGCCAAAGGAATTGGCGAGACTCTCCAGGTAAATCGTCACCCCGAGCACGCCGATGGCCGGGCCTACGACGTAGCCCGTCAGCAAGGTCGCCGCGGTCAGCGCGACCGCCCAGCGCGGCAGGGAATGCTGTGCAAACGACAGGATGGAGGCCGTCCCACCGTAGACGATGGCAAATCGCGCGATGACCTTTGCCACGATCATCGCAAGCACTGCTGCACCCAGAAAGGCCGCCCACGACCCAAGGCCAGAATACGGAATCTGCATGCCTCCGGAGATCGCAAGATTTGGCCCGATCTGCATTGCACTGATGCTCAGGACCGTCACCTTCCAGAGCTTCATGTGCGAGGGGGGTACCTCGGACAAGCTCGCCGCATCATGCTCGATTGAGACGTTTTCCAAAGTTGTTGCAACCATTGCTACCACCAAAGGAGGGGCGTCTTGGTCAGAAGCTCCGTCCCCTCAGCCGTCACAATGAAGTTCTGCCCAAATCCTGCCATTCCCACTCCAGGCAATTCGAGAAATATCTCGGCCGTGGCGACCATTCCCTGCGCGAAGACCGAGTGCTTGCCGTCGTATTTGGGATCGATGACCGGGGGTTCCCAAAACAAGCCGTTTCCGTGGCCGAAGATTTCGAACCAGTCGCCGCCGGTCGCCGTTTCACCATTGAATTGATTGCGCAGGCGGCGACCTTCCATCGCGACTGCGTTGACGTGCTGACCGGGCCGAATCATGGCCCTGAGCTTCTCGACGTACTCTGCCGCGGATTCCACCAGGAATCGCTGCTCGGGCGTCGGCTTCAACCCGACCACGGTGGTTCGACCTGGATCAAGCCAGTACCCTTTGTGCATCGCTCCGTAGAGCCAGCCACGCAACAAATCGCCCTTTGAAGGCGTGCGCGTGGAGTACCCAGACATGGGTTGATCCGTCATCCGCTCGGCGGTCCACTTGCCGTGTCCAAAGTGGCAGAAATTGATGTTGCCCTGACGAAGATACACCTCGCGCGCCGCCGCTCCCGCGCCATCCGCTTCCGAACCGCCGTTCAGGACGGTCTCGAACATCGCGTTCATTGCGTTCGTGACCGTCTTGCCGCCTTCGCGAAAGAGATCGAGTTCATAGGGGCTCTTGATGACACGCACGTCCAGCACCAGGTCATCGGCATTCGACCAGCGAACGCCTGGCGTGAGCTCCTGCAGTTCGCGAAAGTGCTTCGCGGTGATGCATTCGCTGCCAACCAGTGCAACCTCGCCCGTCAACCCTTCTTCGATCATCGTCCTTGCCGTGGCGGCGACGACATCGGTCTCCGCGACGACCCGTTCGGCGGCGATCTGGCTCACGTCGACCGTCGGATCATCGGCGATGAGAATGGGCTCTCTCCCGGCGCGCAGGATGACCGCGCAATAGCCAGCGGCGCGCGTACCGCGTTGCATCCGGTCCTCCGCGCAGGCCGAGTTGCAGGAGTAGTAGTTGGTCAAGTAGTAGGCATCCTGGAATCGCTCGAACGTGCCCGCCCCCCGACTCCAGACGACCGCACTGTCGATCCCGCGCCGTCGCATCTCAGCGGCGGTTGCCTGCCATCTCGCTTCATATTCCGAGCGCATCGATTCCAATTTCAGATCCTTGAATGTCATGTTCGTTCCAATGGGATCGGCTCAAGCCGACGATCAAGGCAAGATCGGGCTGGTTCGCCCCAACGCGTTCAGTCGCACTTGATCGGGGTAGACGAAGTCGGGCGACCTGTCATAGCTCAGCAGTACGATGATTCGGAGCCGTGAGCCTGACACAGGCGCCACGCGGTGCAGTGCCTTGCGACCCCTGAACAGGAGCAGTGTGCCCGGCTGGGGGACGAGTCGTTGCGTCAGCGTCGATTCGCCGTCCAGGATCTTGTCGATTTCCGACAGGGGCAACGTCGTCGCGTTCGGAACGTACTCGAAGTTCCCGCCCGACTCGGGACCTTGCAGGAGCAGCGAGACGACGAAGTCGTTGTCGTCGAAGTGCCACCCCTGTTGGTCGCCATCGCCCATGTACGTGACAGTGGCGTTGATGAGCGGATCAGTGGTGCAGTGAAGACTTTCCTCGCCCACGATCTCGCGGATGAATTCGATCAGGTCCTTCGATCGATAGAGCCTCTTCAGCGGCTTTCCTTCGGCCAACAGGTCGGAGCCGAGGCTAGACATCCGGAAGGGAGATCTGCGCCCGAGCAGCACCGGATCGCCGAGCAGCAGTTCATCCTTGGGGTTGAATCCGAGCTCCATCTCGCGCCGGTGGGCGTGTTCGAATCCCGCCTTCGCTTCCTCAACCATGGAGGTGAGCGCGGCGGCATTGACGAAGTTCGGAATGACCGCGGAACCTGTGCCCTCCAATTGCAGGCGCGCGGCCTCGATGTGGTGCGCCCGGGTGGCAGCATCGCGCATGTCGTAGATATCGGTATTGATGATGTCCATGGACTCAGACTCTTCTTTGTGATCGGGATTCGCGCGTTCTAGAACGACTGCGATAGAAAGGCTTGCGCAGCCTCCAGGAATTTCTCCGGCTGGTCCACGTACACCTCGTGGGCGGCACCGGCCACCCGGACGACAGTCGATCCCTTCAGCGCCGCCTTGGTCTCTCGGGCTGTGGCGTCGGTGACGATGTCGTGGTCGCCGTAGATGACGACGGCGGGGATGGACAACGTGCGAAGCTGGGGTACGAGATCGAGGTCTCGAACGTCGCCACTGGCTTCGAACTCGCTGACGCTGCCCCAGATGTCTCGCATCACGTCCCAGGCGTAGTCGTGGCTGGGAAAAGTGGGCGACGGGGCCTTGTCGATGTAGATGTAAGGCATCAGCGCTTCGTCCGCCAGGCGCCGATATTCAGGTCGCTGTGCGCCATCCGGCCCGTAGATGCCCAACGTTTCCAGCGCCTCGAGACGCAACCTCGTTTCAGGCGCCGCGCTTTCCTTCACCCGTTGCAGGTCCGCATTGACACTGCGCATGCTCGACGCCGTCGCGACCAGCAGCAGGGACCTCACGTTGCCGGGATAGGTCACCGCGTAGGACTGAGCGAGGAGTCCACCGAAGGAATGCCCAAGAATATCGAGCCTGCCAAGGCCCAGCCTGTGTCGTACAAATTCGACATCCTCGACCATCGAATCCCAGGTATAGGGCGTACCACTAGCATTCTTTCCGGAGCGGCCACAACCTCTTTGGTCGAGGAATATGAGCGTCCTGGTGCTCGCCAACGGAAGCAGGGGATCCCAGAGATAGTCGTGGGAGGCGCCAGGCCCACCGTGCAGGATCAGAAGCGGCAGACCCTGGCCGGTCGTCTTGTAGAAGAGCTTGACGCCCCTCGTCTCGAGATAGCCCTCCCGATATTCGGTATTCATCGCAGCGTCTTCTGTCGCCGCAATTCTGAGTTCGGACATAACATGAGTCTCCAAAGGCAGCGTCGCCATCCAGACCGGGGTCGAGCGCCAGGGGGAAGGGATCAGAACTTGTAGCTTGCGCTGGCGTAAAAGGTTCGACCCAGGGGGCTCGTATAGCGCCCGTCGTAGCCGCGTGCACTGCCAGTTCCGAGCTGAGCGTTCAGCGTGAAGGGCGGATTGCGATCGAACAGGTTCTTGATGCCACCGGTAATCGACAGGTCCCCGGTGACGTCGTACTTCGTCTGGAAGTCGAACAACGCGTAGGCACTCACCCGACGATTCGCCGAGTCCACCGAGCAGCCGCTGCTGTCGCCGCTGAAGCCGTTCGAGGTGTCATAGCAATAGGCGGTCGTATCGTCCTTGTAGCCAGGCTTGTAGTGGCCTGCCAGGGTGTACTCGAACGGGCCGTGCTGCAGCGTGGCGGACAGGTCGATCTGGTATCGGAACGTGACCTGACCGTCCGTGCCGACCTTGCTCATGCTGTTGATGTACCCAGCGGTACCCGGCGTCTGGTAATCCGCCCGCAGCATATAGGTGGCATGGCCACGCAAGGAGAGCTTGCCCAGTGGCGTCGAAAGGTGGCTCTCGCCGTCGAAGTCCACGCCTTGGTAGAACGCGTTTCCGGTATTGGTGGGTACGTTCAGGTAGGTGAGCGTCTTGACACCGCTGATCGGATCGGTGATGACGGTGAACAACGAGTCGTACTGCGCGCCATTGGAGAATGCGGCGTCCTCGGTGACCGGACTGATCTGGTCCTTGATACGCACCGTCCACAGATCGGCGCCAAAGGAGAGCGCGCTGCCCGGCTCGATTCGAAAGCCGAGCGTCCACTGTGTCGAGTGTTCCGGCCTTAGCGCCGAGGAGTCACTCGCGGGATTTCCGCCGACTTCCCAGTCATATGAACGGGGCACGCTATCGCAATAGGCGGCCTTCGCGGCCGACAGGCCCGGTGGGCACGAGTGGACGCCGGTCGCACCGTAGTACTGCAGCGGCTCACTGATGTCGGTGAGCACGGGCACCTTGAAGCCCGTACCGAGTGAGCCACGCAGCAAGATCTCTTTGGTCGGACGCAGCAGGGCGCTCATCTTGTAGGTCAGCGAGGAGCTCTTCTTGCCTTGAGTCTCGCTGCCGATAAGGTTGCCGAGGGTGTCGAACCCGTCCCTGTTTTCGACAACGCCGTAGTGGTCGTAGCGCGCCGAGGCATCGAGCTCGAGTTCCTTTGAGATCGGCGCGTTCAGCTCCGTGAAAACCCCCCAGGACTTGCGCGACGAGTCGTATGGCAGCGAACCCGAGAACCCACCCAGGACGGTGTCCGTGTAGTCGGGTTGCAGCGTGTTCGGGCCCTGCTCGATTGCACTCGGATGATCGGCGAACTTCTGTTTCGACGCGTCGATGCCGGCTGCCAACGCGAGGTCACCGCCGCTCAAGCTTCCCAGCGTGGTGCTGGTGCGAGCTTGCAGCATGTCCAGGACGGACCAGGCCTGCTCCAGCCTCTGGTGCAATGTGGCCGAAGCGACCGCCGACGAGCCAGCTCCCGTGAGAGGGTCGAAGGTGCCGTCGTCGATCAATTGGCCGACCGCGTTGTTCGACGCGTATCCGCTCAAGAGGATGTCTTGCCAATGATTCTGCGAATGTATGAGGGAGACCGAGGAGTCGAAGTTGCCGATCGTGAAGTCGGCACCGAGTACGCTGTGGAATGACTTGGTCTCGAATCGGTCCTGGCGGTTGCCCGTGCCGTTGAGGCGCATGTTCATCGTCGCGCTGGTGGCCGTGACGCTGGGGTCATAGCCCAGGCCGGACAGCAGCGGGTCGATATCCTTGCTGATCAACGCGCTGCTGACGGGGAGCGTTTGCGCCACGGCACTGAAGGCTGGGTCTATCTGGAAGTCCGAGACCAACAGGTCGGCGAAGAGCGAAGCCTTGTTGTTGATCTTGAAACGACCGCTGGCCAGCGCGGTGGCGAGCTTTGACTTGGGGATGTCCTGCACCGTCGCTGCATCGTCGGTGAGGCAGCGGGCGTCGCCTTGACCGGTGGCGGCAAAACTGCCAGGCGCGCATGAGCCGTTGGTGAGCCTGTACGGGTTGATGTCGATGACTTGGCCATTCGACAGGTTGACCGTCGCGTTTGCCGGGGCGGAGTAATCGCTGACGAGATCGACCGCCTGGTTGCCGTAGGCGTCCTTGAACTTCAACCGACCGGTCCTGGAAAACGAGCGATCCTTGGCCTCGAGCGACTGTTGGATGTTGAAGCTGGCCGCGAGCAAGACGTTGTAGCGGTCGCTGTCGAGATTGCCGAAACCCTTCGAAATTGAAGTCGACGTGCTTTTGCCGCCGGTCTTCTGGGGGGCGTTGCCTGAGATCTCGAACTCACCCTCGGTCGTGTTCTTCTTCAGGATGAAGTTCACCACGCCCGCAATGGCATCGGCGCCATACAGGGCCGACGCGCCATCGGTCAGCACTTCGATGCGCTCGATTGCGGCGATCGGAATGGTGCTCAGGTTGACTTCCGAGCCCGCGTTCCAGGGAGCCATGCGGTGGCCGTTCAGGAGCACGAGCGTGTACTTGGAGCCGATATCGTGCATCGACGCTGTCGTGATGCCGAACCCGCCTCCGTTGACGGATTGCGACGTGGTCGTGAAGCCCTGCATCGCCGGCAGGCTCTGCATGAGGTCGGTGATGGACGTTGCCCCGGTGCGTTTGATATCTTCGGCCGTGAGCGTCTGGATCGGCAACGCGCCTTCGGCGGCAATACGCTTGATGGATGAGCCGGTGACCTCGACGCGCTGAACGTCCGGGTCGCCGGAGTCCTGGGCAAATGCTGGCGGCGCACCGACCAACATCGCACTACCGAAGGCCAGGAGAAGACCTGAAAAGATCTTCGTTCTTTGAAACATATTCGCTCCTGAGAATGGCGAGTTATTAAGAAGAATTCGCATGCGGTTTGAGGAGGCCATATTAATTTTGCGAATTCGATAAATACATCAACTCATCGAGGAGTGAGCGGAGAGTATTCCGTCATTCCTGCGATTCTCTATCGACACGCACTTTCAAACGCCTCGCCTTGGGGAGCAACAAGAATGCTCTCCATTACTCAAGCCCGTATTGGGCATATGCGTGTCATGGTAGTGAAATCTCGACATTTGACGAAATCAAACGTGGGTTCTGGCGACGTATTTCGGTCGTCGTTCGTGCCTCTTGGTGGAAACCCTGCGAAGCTGTCTGCCCTGGCGTTGCTTGAACCAAGCCAATTGGTGCAGATTGGCCGCTGTATGCCGTCGGGCTGGCCTCAGATCGATATCGGGAGTGGTTGCGGATCGCCTTGCGCAGCAGGCAATAAAGGCCGCCAGCACAGTACCTTGAGGGACGCGCAAGCCAAGGTTCTTTGCGACTCAAGCTCGACACTCGATCCATCGGGGAAAACGTGCGATTTGATGTCTCGAGACAGCAGACGGACGCTATGCCACAGGCGCTTGGGCGGAGCACCAGCGCTTATGCCGCCACGAGTCCTGCAATGCGTTCCGCCGAGCGCAGCGTGTTTTCCAGCAACATAGTGACCGTCATTGGCCCGACGCCGCCGGGTACTGGCGTTAGCCAAGCGGCGCGTTCACGCACCGACTCAAAGTCCACGTCGCCGACGATCCTGCCATCGGGCAATCGGTTGATGCCTACGTCTATCACCGCGGCGCCACGCTTGACCATCGGCCCAGTGACAAGGCCTGGTCTGCCTGCAGCCACTACCAGGATGTCGGCAAGAATGGTGAACTGCGCCAGGTCGCGAGTGCGTACGTGGCAGATGCTCACTGTCGCTTCTTTCTGCAGCAGCATCAAGGCCATCGGTTTTCCAACGATGTTGCTGGCGCCAACGACAACGGCGTTCTTGCCGGCGACCTCGATGCCTGTGGCCTCCAGCAATAGCTGCACCCCGAAGGGCGTGCACGGCGGAAAGATTGACTGCCCCAGGACCAACGCGCCAACGTTGTACAGATGGAAGCCGTCGACGTCCTTGTCGACGCTGATCGACTCGACCACGCGACGGACGTCGATATGCGGCGGCAGCGGTAGCTGTACGAGGATGCCGTGCACTTCGCTCTCGGCATTGAGTTCGCCGATCAGGCCCATGACTTCGGCCTCGGTGGCTGTCATCGGCAAATGGTGGCGCCGCGAGGCGATGCCGCACTCCCCGCAGGCGCGCATCTTGTTGCGGACGTAGACGGTCGAGGCCGCGTCGTCGCCGACCAGGACGACGGCAAGGCCGGGACGGTGTCCCGCTCCAGCGAGAGCGATCGCGCGTGCGCGCATCGTGGCCCGAAGTCGATGGGCCAATGCCAGTCCGTCGATGATTTTTGCGGTCACGAGGTCCCGTCTAACGTTGCACCGAGGTCACCGGAAGATGACCGTGCGGCTCTTGTTGAGAAAGACACGCCGTTCGGTATGCCACTTGACGGCCTTCGAAAGCACGACCGTCTCGGTATCTCGGCCGACGGCGACGAGTTCCTCCGGGCTCTGTGCATGATCGACGCGCTGAACTTCCTGCTCGATGATCGGGCCTTCGTCGAGGTCAGACGTGACGTAGTGCGCCGTCGCACCAATGAGCTTGACACCCCGGTCCCAGGCCTGGTGATAGGGCTTGGCACCCTTGAAGCCCGGAAGAAAGGAGTGATGAATGTTGATTGCTCTGCCGCTCAACGCCTTGCACAGGTCATTCGAGAGAATCTGCATGTAGCGGGCGAGAACGACCAGCTCGGTGTGTGTTTCACGAACCAGTGAAAGTAGCTCCATTTCCTGCGAGTTCTTGTTTTCGCTGGTGATGCGCAGCTGGGTGAAGCGGATACCTTCGCGCTCGGCCAGAGGTTGCAGGTCGGGATGGTTGGAGACGATGGCCGTGATCTCCATGTTCAACTCGCCTTTGCGCCGGCGATCCAGAAGATCGGTCAGGCAATGATCGTATTTGCTGACCATCAGCAGCACCCGCATGGGCTCGTCGCTCGGATGAAGCTCCCATTGCATTTGGAATCGGGCACCCAGGACTTCCATCCCGGCTTCAATCTCGCCCACGTCGAACTGGTCCGCGCTATCGCTGCGGAACACCGTGCGCATGAAAAACTGCTCGTTGGATTCGTCGTCGAATTGGGCCATCTCGCTGATGTAGCAGCCGCTGGTGGCCAGGAACGTGGAGATGGCGGCGACGATGCCGGAGGCCGCTGGGCAGGTGACGGTGATGATGTAGTGTCGAGCGCGATGCATTCGATGTCTCAAGATCTGGGGCTGGAAAAGGGGCTCGCGAGTAGCCGTTCAAGCGTGAGGCGCAAGCCCTAGAGCCGGATGCGCTCGCTCTTGGGGTCGTAAAGCGGCGCAAGTGAGGGGCGGGCTGCGACGAGTTGGTCATTGACCTGGATCTCGAAGCGGCGCTCGCGCAGAACATCGGCCGTGATGCCGACGTCCAGCTCGATCAATCCGAGGCCGATCGAGGCGCCCAACGTATGGCCGTAGGCAGCCGCACGCACGTAGCCGACAGCGCGGTCGTCGCAGAAGATGGGCTCTTGACCTCTCAGCAACGGGATCGGGTCCTGCAGGAGGAACTGCACCAATCGCCTTTTCAATGGCCCTTGGGCCTTCTGAGCGAGCAACGCGTCGCGTCCGATGAAGTCACCCTTCTCAAAGTCGACGACGAAGCCCAGCCCTGCTTCCAAGGGGGTATCGGTGTTGTCGATGTCGACGCTGAAGTCCCTGTAGCCTTTCTCCATGCGGAGACTGTCCAGCGCCATCAGCCCACCGTGGATCAGCGGAATACCCAGCGCCTTGAAGCCGGCTTCCAGCGCCTCGTAGACCGTGTGGCTGTACTCGGTCGGGATGTACAGTTCATAGCCCAATTCGCCCATGTACGTGATGCGAACCAGCAGGATGCGCGCATAGCCGATCTCGACCTCTCGACTCGCTCGAAACGGCAGGGCTTCGGTGGAAAGATCCGCGTCGCAGAGGGTCTGGAGCAGCTGACGCGACAAGGGCCCCTGCAGGCTCAGGAGGGTATAGCCGGAAGTCACGTCGGTGACGGTGCACTGCTCCGCCTCCGACGTGTTGCGCTGCAGCCAGCCGGGAGTGAAGCGCTGCAGAACGTCGCCCGTCACGAGCAGGTAGGTCTGGTTGGCGAGGCGGGTGATCGTCAGGTCTGAAATGATCCCGCCCTGGGTGTTCAGCCATTGCGTGTAGATGTTTCGACCGATCGGGATGGAGACTGAATTGGCTCCAACCCGATTCAGCACCGTCTCGGCATCTCGCCCTTGAACGATGAACTTGCCCATGAACGATTTGTCGAACAGCGCCACCTGGTTGCGAGTGGCGCGATGCTCGATGGCTGCGTACTCGAACCACGGCTGCCGACCATATCGGTGTTCCATCGATGGCATCTGGCCGTCTTGCGAGAACCAATAGGGCATCTCCCAGCCGCTGAGGGCCGTGAAGTACGCGCCTGCCTGCTCGTAGCGAGCGTGCAGCGCCAGCCGTCGCGCCTGTCGCGCGCTCTTGTGATGAAAGTTGGGCAGTCCTGCGTGATTGAAGATGTAGCCGAGGCTGTCGGGGATTCGGTCGACGAGGAAGCGCTGTACCGACTCGTGTCTGGGAGTCCGTGCGAGCGCAATCCGCGTCGTGTCCTGTGAGGCGTTGCCGTGAACGATCTGTTCCGCGACCAGCAGGCCCATGCCACCTGCAGAGAGGATTCCCAACGAATTCATGCCGCTCGCAACGTACAGGCCAGCTACCTCAGGGCTCTCGCCGATGAGAAAGGACCCGTCCGGCGTGAAGCTTTCCGGACCGCAGAAGAAGGTCTTGATGCCGGTCTCATTCATGACGGGGAAACGCTTGAACGCATGTTCCAAGAACGGCGTCATGCGCTCCCAGTCTGGCGGCAGGTGCAGGAAGCTGGCGTCGTCGGCGATGCGTTGCGGTGACCAGACCGCACCTTTGGGCTCGAAGAGCCCAAACAGCAGGCCACCACCTTCTTCTCGCGCGTAGGCGTAGCAATCCGGATCCTCGACGACAGGCAGCTCGGAATGGATACCTTCGATCGGCTCCGTCAGGAGGTAGTAGTGCTCAGCTGCCTGCAGGGGCACGGACACGCCGATCTTGGCGCCCAATTGGCGCGACCACATGCCCGCTGCGAGTACGATCGTTTCCGCCGCGATGTCGCCCAATGTCGTGCTGACTCCGGTCACGCGACCATTTTTCACGCTGAAGTCAGTCACCCGAACGCTCTCGATGATTCTTGCGCCTCGCATGCGGGCGCCGCGGGCGAGTGACATGGTCAGGTCCACCGGATTCGCGCGGCCGTCCGAGGGCGTATAGCTCGCCGAGACGATGCCGTCGGTCTCTACAAGGGGAAACAGCTCCTTGACCTCGCGTGGCGTCAACTCAAACTTGTCCAGCCCCCGCGATCGGGCGAAGTTCATCTCGCGTCGTTGTGTTTCGCGTCGGGTGACGCTCGTCGCAAGATGGAGATGGCCGATCCGCCGAAATCCTGTGGCCAGGCCGGTTTCCGCCTCGAGTCGTTCGTACAGTTCACGCGAGTACTGTTGTGCCCATAGCAGCGTTTCGCTCGACATGCCGGCCGAGGCGATCAGGCCTGCGGCATGCCAGGTCGTGCCGGATGTCAGCTGATCACGCTCCAGCAACACGACATCGGAGCATCCCAACTGGGCCAAGTGATAGGCGATGCTCGTCCCCATGACGCCGCCACCGACGATGACGACCCGAGCATGGGTGGGAAATTCTGGATTCATGAACGACCTGGCGTGAACAAAAGGCTAAACTTGTTCATGAACGATAGCATTGTTTTGTTCACGACGCAACGCTCATCGCCCACCTTGCTGCGACCTGGGCGGTGCCATCAGAATGTGATGCGTCGAACCGCTGCCAGAATGATGACTTGTGTTTTTGCAGGCCGCCGCTGCCTCGTGGTTGGCTTCCGATCACGCACCTCCCGCCATATGAGCTCGCATGACCGCACCCGACCAGAGTCAAATTTCCAAGACCATTCGCGATCTGCGGACGCGAAAGAAGATCACAGTGCGCGAGCTGGCTGCGAGCATCGAGCGATCCATTGGCTTCATATCCCAGATCGAGAGGGGCCTGTCGCAACCAACCGTCGAAGATCTCCAGGCCATCAGCACAGCGCTGGATGTTCCGTTCGCCTTTTTCGTCGATCCGGTGCAATCCCCGCAGCAGCAATGGGTGACTCGACCTGGCCAGCGGCGGACGCTCAGCTATGCGCACGGAGTGTCTGATCAGGTCATCTCTCCCTCGTTGGCCAGCAAGCTCATCATGCTTGAGACCGTGCTGGAACCTGGTGCGGACTTCGGCGAGAGAAATATCATCGATAACTCCGAGCAGGGTGGTTACGTGCTCAAGGGGGAGCTGACTCTGTGGATCAATGACGAGGAGATCCACATCGGAGCTGGTGATGGATTCCAGATCCCTAGCGGTGTGCCTTGTCGGTGTGCAAACCGTAGTCGCTCTGTCACCAAGGTGCTTTGGGTCTATGGGTAGAAGACCGTCGAGCCACCGCTCTTGCAACGTCCGTCTCCGCTTCGTGCGCCATACGTCAGCGAAGACCTGACCACCGTCGTTCGCGGCGCGGAAAGCAAGACGGTCGGCGCGCCGCGAGCGTTCTCAATCGCGCGAGCGATTCGTTCACGATCTCGCTGTAGCCACGCCGCTCGGCCTCGCCAACCCATTGCGCGAACGCAACCCGAAAGACGGTGATGCCCGCCTCGGCCGCGAGACTCGCGTCGGGCTCGACGACCCCGCGATCCCGCAGCGCGCTCGCAAGCGCCGCCGTTCATCGCGGAGACGCTGGAGCATCCGAGGCGTCCACATGCCACGGTGATGTAGGTGGGCAGTCCGGCCCTCTCGCGGGACAAAGCCTGAGGACATTTGATTTCGTCAAACATGAGTCTCTGCCTAGCATTCGACCTGAACTTGTTCCCGTCAGCTCCGCAGCAATGTCTGCGGCCGAACCTCCGACCACTGGCTCTTCCAGATTCCACGACCATGACCTTCTCGAATCAGCAATCGCGGGCTTCCGAGCAAGCCACCGACAGGCCCAAGGCGCCGTTCGAATTGACGGAATACCTTGCCACCCATGCCGACATCGCCGCACCCGTGGCAACGGTCTGGCCGATGTTCCTGGACATGAATCGCTGGTACACGGACTACCATTGGGACTCGCTGTCCGGACCGGACTACGGCAGCGTCGGCCTTCAGGAGGGACAGGTACTCAAGACCACGCCGCGATATGGCGTGGGGCTGGCGGACCCGACGCTGTTCTTCTACCAGAAGCAAGTCAAACTGGTGAAGGAATCGCAGATCGTGGTGATGCTGACCGCGCACGATCCCAAGGCTCTCTCGGCGGACTACGGGACCGAGGTGCTCGACCTGGTGGCCTTCTACCATTGGGATTTCAAGGGCGACGGCGAGCGAACCAGGATCGATATCCGCTCGTACTCGCATATTCAACTGATCGCGCCGCCTGATCCCGATACTGTCTTGGCGCTCGAGAGGGGCTTCTTCGGATCATGGGGGAAGTGCCTCGGCCAGCTCGCGGAACTGGCCGAGTCGCGAGGCGCAGACCGCTTCCGCGTCACTCCACAGTGACCGATTTTCTGGACGTCCAAGACGGCTCCCTCCATCGCGGTGCAACAAGGCGCGATTCGCGGGTCGGATACGAACCGGTCAACGGACCGTGAGCGTCCTCAATCGCGCGAGCGATTCGTTCACGATCTCGCTGTAGCCACGCCGCTCGGCCTCGCCAACCCATTGCGCGAACGCAACCCGAAAGACGGCGATGCCGGCCTCGGCCGCCAGACTCGCGTCCTGCTCGCCGACGCCGCGGCCGCGCAGCCCGTCGGCCAGCGCCGCTGACAACTTCGCCAGCTTGATCAGTTCACGCTCGTGCAGGTCCGCGTTGGCGGCGATCACCGAGTTGCGCAGGCGCGAGAAGGGTCGGAGCTCGTCGTTGAAGAACTCGGCCGGCGCGGCAAGAGCCGCGGCGACCGCCTCGATCGGTGTCGCGTCGGTCGGCGCCTTGGCGAGCGCGCCCACCATCAACGCCTGCAGCCGCTCAGAGCCGCTGAAGAGCACCTCGCGCTTGTCCGCGAAGTAGCGGAAGAACGTGCGCGCCGTCAGGCCGGCACGCTCGGCGATGGCGGCCACGGTCGTCTGTTCGTAGCCGATCTCGCCGAACAACTCCATGGCTGCCGCGCGAAAGCGGCCTGCGGCATCTGGCCCCCAGCGTCCCATGGTTATCCTGAAAGAAGTGTTGACACTGAGTGACATCATAGGTCTATACTGATGTCACTCAATGACATCAATGGAGCGCCCCATGAAGATTCTCGTCACCGGCGCGTCGGGCTGGATCGGCTCGGCCAGCGTCAAGGAACTCATCGCCGCGGGACACCACGTGCTCGGACTCGCCCGCACGGACGACGCCGCGGCCAAGGTCGCGAAGCTGGGCGCCGAGGTGGTGCGCGGCAGCCTGGACGACCTCGCC